>Ga0068856_100000154_pt1 | contig 70608 bp, 64 predicted proteins | sample KBSCornC62_FD_66595 | JGI IMG/M metagenome (GOLD analysis project Ga0068856, IMG submission 66595) | Corn rhizosphere microbial communities from Kellogg Biological Station, Michigan, USA - KBS Corn C6-2 | ecosystem: Host-associated > Plants > Roots > Rhizosphere > Soil ...
CCCCGCGACGCGACGCCGGCCACCACGGCCGGCGCTGTTATACTCGCCGGCTAGCCAGATCCACCGGGACCCGCCCATGATCAACGACATCAAGACCGATGCCCAGACCCGCATGGGCAAGAGCATCGATGCGCTCAAGCACGAGCTCACCCGCCTGCGCACCGGCCGCGCCAGCACCGCACTGGTGGACGGCATCAAGGTGCCCGCCTACGGTTCGGAGATGCCGCTGAACCAGGTGGCCTCGGTCGCCCTGGGCGATTCGCGCTCCATCATCATCACGCCGTTCGACAAGAGCCTGGTCGGCCCGGTCGAGAAGGCGATCCTGGCCTCGGACATCGGCATCACGCCAACCACCGCCGGCACTGTGATCCGCCTCAACATGCCGCCGCTCACCGAAGAGCGTCGCAAGGAATTGGCCAAGCACGTGTCGCACGAAGGCGAAAGCGCGAAGATCGCGATCCGCAACGTGCGCCGCGACGCGATCCAGAAGGTGAAGGACCTGCTCAAGGACAAGCAGATCAGCGAGGACGAGGAACGCCGCGCCGACGACGAGATCCAGAAACTGACCGACCGTTTCGTGAAGGACGTCGACGGCGTGGTGAAGGCCAAGGAAGACGAGTTGATGTCCATGTGATGGGTACCACAGCGATACCGCAACGCTAGGCCAACCCCAGCACCCGGCATCGCGAACCCGCTCGGCACCACATTCCCCTCTCCCCGCCGGGGAGAGGGCAAAGGGAGAGGGGCCAATCTTGCGACAACCCTGCAACGAAGCTCGCCTGAAGCAGCCTCAAGGCGAGCGCCCGCCCCTCATCCGCCTCTTCGAGGCACCTTCTCCCCCAAGGGGAGAAGGGTTATAGCGCTTCGTAGCATGACTCCCACTTCTATCCCTCCCATCCCCCGCCACATCGCCATCGTGATGGACGGCAACGGCCGCTGGGCGAAGGCGCGCCACCGGCCGCGCAGCTTCGGCCACAACGCCGGCCGCAAGGCGGTGCGCGAGGTGGTGGAAGGCTGCCTGCGCGAAGGCGTCGCGGCGCTCACACTGTTCGCCTTCTCCAGCGAGAACTGGAAGCGACCCGAGGAGGAAGTCGGCGCGCTGATGGCGCTGTTCGTGCGCGCGCTGGACAAGGAAACCGACGAGTTGCATGCCCAGGGCGTGCGGCTGCGCTTCGTGGGCGACCTGGCCGCCTTCGACGAGCCGCTGCGCGAGCGCATGCAGGCCGCAATGGCGCGCACCGCGGGCAACCGCGAGTTGCAGCTCAATATCGCGGTGAACTACGGCGGTCGCTGGGAGATCGCACAAGCCGCGCGCGCGGCCGCTGCCGCGGTGGTACGCGGCGAGCTGGCCGTCGCGGCCATCGACGAATCCTCGCTCGACCGTTTCATGTGCCTGGCCGAGCTGCCGCCGCTGGACCTGTTCATCCGCACCGGCGGCGAATGCCGGCTCAGCAACTTCCTGCTGTGGCAGGCGGCCTATGCCGAACTGCATTTCACCGATACCCTGTGGCCGGACTTCGACCAGGCCTGCCTGCACCGGGCGATCGAGGACTTTGGCCGACGCGAACGCCGCTACGGTCGCACCGGCGAACAGATCGCCACGGACTCCCAGGGGTAAGCATGCTGTTCCAGCGCGTCCTCACCGCCTTGCTGCTCGCGCCGCTGGCGATCCTGATCATCCTGCTGTTGCCCACGCCATGGCTCGCCGTGGTCGGTGCCGCGCTGTTCCTGGGCGCGCTGGAGGAATGGGCGCGCCTCGCCGGCGTGCACAAGGCATCCATGCGCATCGCCCTGCTGGTGGTCGCCGCCGCGCTGTTCGTGCTGCTGTGGCTCGCGCATGCCGGCGCGCTGACGCCGCTGCTGCTGGTGCTGGGCGTGGCGTGGTGGCTGCTGGCCTGCGTTTGGCTTGGCCGTTTCGCGTTCGGCGCAGCGCCGACGCCGGAAAACCGTGCGCTGAAGCTCGTGGCCGGCGTCTTCGTGATGTTCCCCGCCTGGATCGCCGTGATCGCCCTGCACGGCCGCGTGCCGCACGGTCATTGGTGGATGCTGCTGGCGCTGCTCATCGTGTGGGCCGCCGACATCGGTGCATATTTCAGCGGACGCCGGTTCGGCAAGCGCAAGCTGGCGCCGCAGATCAGCCCCGGCAAGACCCGTGCCGGCGCCTACGGCGCGCTGGTGGCCGGTACCCTGGTCTGCCTCGTCGGCGGCTGGCTGCTGGGCGTGCGTGGCGGCGCCCTGATCGGCCTCGCCGCGCTGGCCGTGCTCACCGTCGCCGCCTCGATCGTGGGCGACCTGCTGGAAAGCCTGATGAAGCGCCATGCGCAGGTGAAGGATTCGGGCACGATTTTCCCCGGCCACGGCGGCCTGCTGGATCGCATGGACAGCGTGTTCGCCGCGTTGCCGGTGTTCGCGCTGGGCCTGTGGCTGCTGGGGCTATGAAAGGCCGGGAATCGGAAACAGGGAGCAGGGAATCGAACCGCGGTGGGCGGCTCGTGCCCCGCGCCAGCAAACTCGCCAATAATCCGCTTTTCCTGTTCCCGATTCCCGATTCCCGATCACCCCGCAAGAGACACAGGTCATGAAACGCGTCGCCGTCATGGGCGCCACCGGCTCGATCGGCGCCAGCACCCTGGACGTGATCGCGCGGCATCCGGGCCGCTTCCGCGCCAGCGTGCTCAGTGCGCACCGCAACGTGGATGCGCTGGCGGCGCTGTGCGCCACGCACCGCCCCGAACTGGCGGTGATCGTCGAGCCCGCGCTGGAAGGCGAGCTGGCGCGCCGGCTCGCCGCAGCCGGCGTGCGCTGCGAGGTGGCCAGCGGCCATGACGCGCTCACCGCCGCCGCATCCGGCACGTTGTGCGACACCGTGGTGGCCGCGATCGTGGGCGCCGCGGGGCTGGACTCCACGCTTGCCGCCGCGCGGGCGGGCAAGCGCCTGCTGCTGGCGAACAAGGAATCCATCGTGCTGGCCGGCCCGCTGCTGCTGGAGGCGCTGCGCGCCGGTGACGGCGAACTGATCCCGGTCGACTCCGAGCACAACGCGCTGTTTCAATGTCTGCCGCCCCAGTGCCTGCCCGGCGGCCGGCCCGACCTGCGCGCCAGCGGCGTGCGCAAGCTGATCCTCACCGCTTCGGGCGGCCCGTTCCGCGGCCGGACGCGCGCCGAGCTGGCGACGGTGACACCGGATCAGGCCTGCAAGCATCCGAAGTGGTCGATGGGCCGCAAGATCTCGGTGGACTCGGCCACCCTGATGAACAAGGGCCTGGAAGTGATCGAGGCACACCACCTGTTCGGCGCGCCGGCCGACGCGATCGAGGTGGCGGTGCACCCGCAGAGCCTGGTGCACTCGCTGGTGGAATACGTGGACGGCTCGGTGCTGGCCCAGCTCGGCAACCCGGACATGCGCACCGCGATCGCCCATGCGCTGGCGTGGCCGGAACGCGTGGCATCGGGCGTGCCCCCGCTGAACCTCGCCACTTGCGGCGCGCTGGAATTCGAGGCGCCGGACCTGGACACTTTCCGCTGCCTCGCTCTCGCCTACCAGGCGCTGCGCGCGGGTGGCGACGCGCCGGCGATCCTGAACGCGGCGAACGAGGTCGCGGTGGAGGCCTTCCTGGCCGGAGCCCTGCCGTTCCTGGCGATCGCCGAGGTGGTGGAAGGCGTACTGGCGGAACTGCCGCCGCTTGCCGTGGTCGATGTGGAGTCTCTGGTCGCGCGCGACGGCGAGGCGCGGGCGGCGGCCCGGCGCCAGTTGCGGCGGGCTTGCTGATATCCTGTCACCCTTGATTTCCTGCCACGGCGCTTGATGACTTCCTTCTTCGGCTCGGTATTCTGGTTGCTGGTCACGCTGGGCGTGCTGGTGACCTTCCATGAGTTCGGCCACTACTGGGTCGCGCGCCGCTGCGGCGTGAAGGTGCTGCGCTTCTCGGTGGGCTTCGGCAAGGCGGTGTGGAAGCGCATCGGCCGCGACGGCTGCGAGTACCAGATCGCCGCGATCCCGCTGGGCGGCTACGTGAAAATGCTGGACGCCCGCGAGGGCGTGGTGCCGCCGCAGTTCCAGAACCAGGAATTCACCACGCAACCGGTGTGGAAGCGCATCCTGATCGTGCTGGCTGGGCCGGGCTTCAACCTGATCTTCACCGTGGCCGCACTGTGGCTGATGTTCATGCTGGGCCGGCCCGACGCGGCGCCGATCGTCACCGCCAAGCCGCAAAGCATGGCGGCCGTGGCCGGCATCCAGCCGGGCGACCGCATCCTCAGCGTCAACGGCCGCGAGGTGGATACCTGGAGCGATTCGCTGGACGCGGTGGCCAACGCCCTGCTGGGCCGCACCCCGCTGCCGCTGGACGTGCGCGACCCCGACGGCGCGCAGCGACAGGTCGTGCTGCCGCTGGACAAGCTTCCGCCCGGCCAGCCGATCGACCAGTACCTCACCGCCCTGGGCCTGCAACTGGCGCCGCCGCCTCCGGTGGCCGCCACCGTGCTGGACGGCCAGCCCGCCGCGCTGGCCGGCATGCAGGGCGGCGACCGCATCCTCAGCGTCAACGGCAAACCGGTGGCGGATTTCGAGACGCTGGGCAAGCTGGTGCAACAGGACGCCGCGTTGTCGCCGAAGCTGGCGATCGTGGTCGAACGCAACGGCCGGACGATCCCGCTGGAAGTCGTCGCGAAACGCGAGTCCCTGCAAGGCCAGCCCATCGACTGGATGATCGGCATCGGCGCGCCGCCGATGGAAGCGGCCACGCTGCGCTACGGCCCGCTGCGCGCGTTCAACGCCGCGCTGGACGGCACCTGGCGCCAGGTCACGCAGACCTTCGGCATGATCGGCAAGATGCTGGGCGGCGAGGCTTCGCCCAAGAACCTGTCCAGCGTGATCGGCATCGCGCAGATGGCCAACGCCAGCGCGCACATGGGCCTGGCGTGGTTCCTGCAGTTCCTCGCCATGGTCTCGCTGAGCCTGGCGGTGCTGAACCTGCTGCCCATCCCCGTCTTGGATGGCGGCCACCTGCTGTATTACCTTATCGAGTTGCTCAAGGGCAGCCCGCTCAGCGAACAGGCCATGGCGATCGGCCAGTACATCGGGCTGGTGCTGCTGTTCAGCCTGATGGGCCTGGTGTTCTACAACGACATCCATCGCCTGCTGCTGTCGTGACGCCGATGATCCGTGCCCCCGGTTCGTCGACGCCGCAAACGTTCGTGCCGGCCGCGCCATCGCGCGGCGGCTTGCTGCACCCGGTGCCCCTCGCGGGCACCTGCTCTTTCTCGCGACAGGGCCCTGCCCTGCCGCGTGCCTTGATCGGGCCGGCGGCCTGATCGAAACCCTCCACCGGAATCGACGATGAAGCGTATCGCCGCCCTGCTGCTGCTTGCCTCCCTCTCCGCCAACGCGCTCGCCTTCGATCCATTCGTGATCTCGGATATCCGCATCGACGGCCTCTCGCGCATCTCCGCCGGCACGGTGTTCAACTACCTGCCGATGAGCCGCGGCGACCGCATGACCGACGCCACGGCGCAGCGGGCGATCCGCGCGCTGTACCAGACCAAGTTCTTCAGCGACGTGGAGATGGAGCGCGACGGCAACATCCTGGTGATCAAGGTGGTGGAGCGGCCGTCGATCGCCAAGCTCACGATCCGCGGCAACAAGGACATCAAGACCGACGATCTCAAGAAGGGCCTGAAGTCGATCGGCCTGGCCGAGGGCGAGACCTTCGACCGGCTGGCGCTGGACAACGTGCAGCAGGAGCTGATCCACCAGTACTACAACCGCGGCAAGTACAGCGTCTCGGTGATCCCGCACGTGGTGAAGCTGGAACGGAACCGCGTGGCGATCGACATCGAGATCCGCGAAGGCCAGGTGGCGAAGATCAAGGAGATCAACATCGTCGGCAACCACGCGTTCACCGACAAGCAGATCCGCGACGGTTTCGAGCTGGGCACGCCGAACTGGATGTCCTGGTATTCCAAGAACGACCAGTACTCGCGCGAGAAGCTCTCCGGCGACCTGGAGAAGCTGCAGTCCTACTACATGGACCGCGGCTACGCCGACTTCGGCGTCGATTCCACCCAGGTGGCGATCGCGCCGGACAAGCAGTCGATGTACATCGCCGCCGACGTGAAGGAAGGCGAGATCTACAAGATCGCCGACGTGAAGCTGCTCGGCACCCTGGTGCTGCCGGAGACCACGTTGCGCCAGCTGGTGTTCGTCAAGCCGGGCGAGGTGTTCAACCGCGGCGCGATCGAGAACAGCACCAAGGCTATCAAGGCGCTGCTGGCCAACATCGGCTACGCCTACGCCAAAGTCACGCCGTATCCGAAGCTCGACAAGGACAAGCGCACCGTCGACCTCACGCTCTACATCGAACCGGGCCAGCGCGTGTACGTGCGCCGGGTGGTCTTCGAGGGCAACACGCGTACCGAGGACGACGTGCTGCGCCGCCAGATGCGCCAGCTCGAGGGCTCCTGGTACTCGCAGGCGGCGATCGACCGCTCGAAGATCCGCCTGCAGCAGCTTGGCTACTTCAAGAAGGTCGACATCGACAAGAAGAAGGTGCCCGGCTCGGACGACCAGGTCGACGTCACCGTCAAGGTCGAGGAGCAGTCCGCCGGCAGCCTGCAGTTCGGCGTGGGCTACTCGCAGTACTCGGGCATCATCCTGTCCGCCTCGGTGTCGCAGCGCAATCTGTTCGGCACCGGCGACAGCGTGTCGGTGAGCGGCGAACGCAGCAGCTACTACACCCGCTTCAACGTCAACTACTACAACCCCTCGCTCACCGACAACGGCGTGGGCATCGGCTACAACGCCACCTACTCCAAGACCGACTACGGCAACGTCGACAACAGCGAGTTCGCGAATTACTCCACCAGCCAGAAGGCGTTCTCCACCTACCTCGGCCTCCCGATCACCGACTTCCAGAGCATCCGCGCAGGCATCGGCCTCAGCAGCAACAAGATCAACTCGATCCCCGGCTACACACCGCAGCAGCTGGTCGACTATCAGAACGAGATCGGCAACTACACGGTCCACTCGACGATCGGCACGCTGGGCTGGAACCTCGACACCCGCAACGGCTACTGGGCGCCCACCCGCGGCGGCGTGCTGTCGCTGAACGCGGAAGTGGCCCTGCCCACCTCCACCGTGAAGTACTGGAAGCTGACCGGCGAGGCGAACCACTACTGGCCGATCGGCCACGGCTTCGTGCTCTACCTCGACGGTCAGGTGGGCTATGGCAAGACCTACGGCCAGAACGGCATCAGCGATACGCAGTTCGACCAGCTCAAGGCGGCCTACGCCGCCGCGGGAACGCCTGTGCCGCAAGACATGCGCAACGACTTCCCGTTCTGGGAGAACTTCTACTCCGGCGGCGTGCGCGACGTGCGTGGCTTCCAGGACAACACGCTGGGCCCGCGCATCTGCTCCGGCACCGGCTCACCGGATGCGAACGGTATCTGCAACGGCAGCTACTACTCCTACGCGCAGCCGATCGGCGGTGCGCTCAAGGTGCTGGGCACGGCCGAGCTGTACCTGCCGCTGCCCTTCCTGAAGGACGTCAACACCGCCCGCGTGTCCTGGTTCGTCGACGTCGGCAACGCCTACAAGGATTGGCAGAGCTTCGACGCCAAGACCCTGCGCGCCTCCACCGGCCTCTCGCTGCACTGGCAGGCGCCGATCGGCCCGATGATCATCAACTTCGCGTTGCCGTTCCGCACCCAGGCTGGCGACGGCCATTACGAGGAACGCATCCAGTTCACCTTCGGCTCCACGTTCTGACCGGGCGCCGCCGCGTCGCACAAGCGAAAAGCGCGGCCTGCCGCGCTTTTCGCTTTTTGGTCCCGGCCGATACAATCACGAGCCCGCCGCGGAGACGCCTTTGAGCCAGCATCCCAGCCATACCCTCGCCAGCCATTCCCTTGCAGAGCTGGCCGAACGCTTCGGCCTGCGCCTTCGCGGCGACGGCGGCCGCCGCATCGAGGGCGTCGCCGCGCTCGCGAATGCGCAGGCTGGACAGATCAGCTTTCTCTCGACCGGCAAGTACGCCGCGCAACTGGCCGCCACCGGCGCCGGCGCGGTGATCCTGCGCGAGGAAAACCTCGCCGACTGCCCGGTCGACGCTTTGATCGCCGCCGATCCCTACGCGGCCTACGCGAAGATCGCCGCGCTGTACGAGCGCCTGCCCGCCGCCGCGCCCGGCATCCATCCCAGCGCGGTGGTGGACGCCGGCGCGAGGGTCGCCCCCGGCGCCAGCATCGGGCCGTGCTGCGTGATCGAACGCGGCGCGACGGTCGAGGACGGCGCCGTGCTCGGCCCGCACTGCATCGTGGGCGAGGACTGCATCGTGGGCGCGCAGTCGCGCCTGGTGGCGCGCGTCACCCTGGTGACGCGGGTGACGCTGGGCCGGCGCGTGCTGGTGCATCCCGGCGCAGTGATCGGTTCGGACGGCTTCGGCCTCGCCTTCGAGCGCGACCACTGGCTGAAGATCCCCCAGCTCGGCGGCGTGCGCATCGGCGACGACTGCGAGATCGGCGCGAACACCACGATCGACCGCGGCGCGCTGGACGATACCGTGCTGGAGGACGACGTGCGCCTCGACAACCAGATACAGATCGCCCACAACGTGCACGTGGGCGCGCACACCGCCATGGCCGGCTGCGCCGCAGTGGCCGGCAGTGCCAGGATCGGCCGCTGGTGCCAGATCGGCGGCAACGCCGGCGTGCTCGGCCATCTGGAACTGGCCGACCGGGTTACCATTACCGCCAAGAGCCTGGTCACGCACTCGATACGCGAGCCAGGCGAGTATTCCTCCGGCACCCCGCTGCAGGACAACCGCCAGTGGCGCAAGAGCGCAGCCCGCTTCAAGCACCTGGACGATTTCGCGCGCCGCCTCTCGGCGCTGGAGAAGGACAAGAACGATGAGTGACGCCCCCGCCCCCGTGACCCTGCCGGTGAACGTGGAACAGATCCAGCAGCTGCTGCCGCACCGTTATCCGTTCCTGCTGGTCGACCGCGTGGTCGAGATCGTGCCCGACCAGAGTGTGGTGGCGCTGAAGAACGTCACCATCAACGAGCCGTTCTTCAACGGCCATTTCCCCGGCCACCCGGTGATGCCGGGCGTGCTGATCGTGGAAGCGATGGCGCAGGCCGCCGGCCTGCTCACCCAGCTCAGCAACCGCATGAAGGGCAACACGGCCAGCCCGCTGTTCTACCTGGTCAAGGTGGACAACGCGCGCTTCAGCGCGCCGGTGGTGCCGGGCGACCAGCTGCGGCTGGAAGTGTCGGTGAAGCGCGTGATGCGCGGCATGGGCCTGTTCGCCGCGCGCACCCTGGTGGACGGCAAGGAAGTGGCCAGCTGCGAACTGATGTGCGCGGCGAGGTCGGACAAATGACCCGAGCCGCCTCGATCCACCCCACTGCGCAGGTCGACCCCGCCGCGAAGATCGGCGCCAACGTCGGCATCGGCGCCTACAGCGTGATCGGCGCCGAGGTGGAGATCGGCGACGGCACGGTGATCGGCCCGCACGTGGTGATCGAGGGGCCGACCCGGATCGGCCGCGACAACCGCATCGCGCAGTTCGCCTCCATCGGCGGCGATCCGCAGGACAAGAAATTCGCCGGCGAGCGCAGCGAGCTGGTGATCGGCGACCGCAACCTGATCCGCGAGTTCGTCACCATCAACCGCGGCACCGGCGACGGCGGCGGCATCACCCGCATCGGCGACGACAACTGGCTGCTCGCCTACGTGCACGTCGCGCACGACTGCCAGGTCGGCAACCACGTGGTGTTCTCCAACTACTCGGCGCTGGCCGGGCACGTGGAGATCGGCGACTGGGTGATCATCTCCGGCTATGCCGGCGTGCACCAGTTCTGCAAGGTCGGCGCGCACGCCTTCATCGCGATGGGCTGCCTGGTCGGCTCCGACGTGCCTCCGTTCCTGATGATGGCGAACGAGCAACACGGCCGCCCGCGCGGCATCAACAGCGAAGGCCTGAAGCGCCGCGGCTTCGACGGCGCGCGCATTTCCTCGATCAAGCGCGCCTATCGCACCCTGTACATGGCCGGCCTCTCCCTCCCCGAGGCCCGCGAGCAGCTCGTCGCGCAAGCCGAGGACAGCGCCGACGTGCGCGCGATGCTCGACTTCATCGATCGCAGTGAGAGGGCATTGGCCCGATAAGCGCCCCGCTTATCGGCAAATCAAACACGGGCTTTTGCTCTTCGCATGAACGACACACAGCCCCCAACCATCGCCCTCCTCGCCGGCGAAGACTCCGGCGACCAGCTCGGCGCCGACCTGATCGCCGCGCTGCGCGCCCGCTACCCCGATGCCCGCTTCGTCGGCATCGGCGGCAGGCGCATGCAGGCGCAGGGCTTCGAATCCTGGTACGACATCCGCGAGCTGTCGCTGTTCGGCCTCGCCGAAGTGGTGTCGCACCTGCCGCGCCTGCTGAAACTGCGCAAGGAGCTGGTCACGCGCCTGCTCGCCGCAAAGCCGGCCGCGGTGATCGGCATCGACGCGCCGGATTTCAACCTCGGCGTGGAGCAGCGGCTCAAGCAGGCCGGCCTGCGCACCGTGCACTACGTCAGCCCCTCGGTGTGGGCGTGGCGCGAAAAGCGCGCCGAAAAGATCGGCCGCTCGGCCGACCGCGTGCTGTGCCTGTTCCCGATGGAGCCCGCGATCTACGCGAAGCACGGCGTCGATGCGCGCTTCACCGGCCACCCGCTGGCCGACCGCTTCCCGCTGGTGTCCGACCGCGCCGCCGCCCGCGACGCGCTGCAACTGCCGCAGGATGCACCGGTGCTGGCCGTGCTGCCCGGCAGCCGCGGCAGCGAGCTGGCACGGTTGGGCGAACCTTTCCTCGACGCCGCGCGGCGCGTGGCCGCAGCCCTGCCCGGCCTGCGCGTGGTGATCCCCGCCGCCAACCCGCGCATGCTGGAACGGCTGCGCGCCCTGATCGCCAGGACGCCGCAGGATGCCTCCGCACTGCAGCTGCTGGACGGGCAGGCCCACGAGGCGATGCAGGCCGCCGACGTGGTGCTGCTGGCCTCCGGCACCGCCACGCTGGAGGCGATGCTGGCCAAGCGGCCGATGGTGGTGGGTTATCGCGTCGCGCCCGCCAGCTACCGCATCGCCAGGCTGCTGCGCATGCTGAAGACCGACGTCTACGCGCTGCCGAACATCCTCGCCCGCGCCTGCGGCATGGGCGAGCACGTCGTGCTGGCGCCCGAGCTGATGCAGGACGACTGCACCGCCGCGAAACTCGCCGATGCCGTGCTGGCGTTGTTCAACGACAGCGAGCGCCGCGGCGCCATCGTGGCCGCGTTCGAGCAGCTGCACCGGGCCCTGCGCGCGGACTTGGATGGCAGCGCGGCGGAGGCGGCGGCCGAGGCAATTGGCGAGTTGATGGAACGCGAACCCTCTCCCTCTTCCTTGAGTGGAGAGGCGTAGCTTTTCTCCCTCTCCCCTCCGGGGAGAGGGTCGGGGTGAGGGGACACGCTGGCGATAAGCTTGCATCAAGGCGTGCTCCGATGCTGCCCTTCGCAAGCCCCGGCCCCTCTCCTCAATCCTCTTCCTCGCTCCTCAAGGCAGGGCCATCCAGGGCCCTTCCCCGCGTCCCGAAGGGGAGAGGAGGTGAACGCGCATGCGGCTCCGCATTCTCCAACGTCTTTGCGAATATGAATTTCCAAACTTCGACCGGCAACATTTCTTTACAAGCGGGGGTGGACGAAGCCGGTCGCGGGCCCTTGGCCGGTCCGGTGGTGGTGGCTGCGGTGATCCTCGATCCCGCCCGTCCCATCGCCGGCCTCGACGACTCCAAGAAGCTCAGCGAAAAACGGCGCGAAGCGCTGTATCCGCAGATCCTCGAATGCGCGCTGGCGCACTGCGTGATCGTGGTCGAGGCCGGGGAGATCGATCGCCTCAACATCTTCCAGGCCACCATGGCCGGCATGAGCCGCGCCGTGGCCGGTCTCGCGCCCGCCGCGCAGGAGGCGTTGGTGGACGGCAACAAGCTGCCGAAGGACCTTCCCTGCCCCGGTCGCGCCATCGTGGGCGGCGACGCGCTGGAGCCGGCGATCAGCGCCGCCTCGATACTCGCCAAGGTCACCCGCGACCACCTGATGGTGGCGCTGGATGCCAGGCATCCCGGCTACGGCTTCGCCGTGCACAAGGGCTATCCCACGCCGGCCCACCTCGCCGCGCTGCAGCGGCTCGGCCCCTGCGTGCAGCACCGGCGCAGCTTCGCGCCGGTGCGCCTGCTGCTGGATCAGGCAACGCTGTTCCGCGACGGCCCCGGTTGCTGACCGCTCCCTGTGAGATTGATCGGCATAGGCCATCGGTCTGTGCAACTTTTCCCCGCGCGGGAGCATCATTCACTGCAGGAAGCCCCGTCCGCATGGACGCGTCCGCAGCAGCGGCGACGCCCCGCCAGAGCTGACCCGCCGATTGCCGCCAATGTTGCGCACAACGCGCATCGCCAATCGCAGGAGTCGTGCCATGATGCTCCCGTCCAACCATTCGACCGCTCCCCCCGTGCCGGCCGGCATGCCAGTGCCGACGCAGGCTGAACCCGCCACCGGCAGCGCCGATGGGAACCTGCTGCCGCATGCCGACTACAACCTCCATCCGCTGAAGGTGGACAGCCTCGGCCACTACCTGCCGCCCAGCGAGGAGCCGGAGGAAGAGCGCTTCCATGTCCGTTGAGCGGCGATGCCTCCGTTGCCCCGCGCCGCTCGCCACGCTGGCGACGCCCCCGGGGGGAAGGGATGACATGCGCCGTATCGCCGCCGTATTGCCCGGGCTGATGTTCTGCGTGGCCGCCCACGCGCATGTGCAACCGGGCGACACGCCGCCGGACGCACCGGGCAAGCCCTATGGCAGCGACAAGGGCATTCCGGTGATGGTGATGCCGCGTCGCGACGGCACGGTGGCGCACGTCCACGTCGGCTACGGTGAAGACATGCTCGATACCCTGGTGGGCGAGATCAACGGATTGCTCGCCGGGACCGCGGCCACTTCCGCCGTCGGCAACGCCGGCGGCCTGTAGGCCTCTTCCGGCGACCGGAATCCAGCCGCCGCCCCACGCCAGGCGCATCGCGCGGAAGTCAATCTTGCCGCTGGCCCGGGTGCCGGTTAGCCTGCATGGATTCACCGCGTCGATCCGCATGCCCGCACGTTTCGCCCATACCCACCTGCACAGCGAATATTCGCTGGTCGATTCGACCATCCGCATCAAGGCGCTGGTCGCCGCCTGCGTTCAGGCAGGCATGCCGGCAGTGGCGCTCACCGACGAATGCAACATGTTCGCGCTGGTGAAGTTCTACAAGGCCTGCAGCGCGGCGGGCATCAAGCCGATCTGCGGCAGCGACCTGTGGATAGCCGCGCCGGACGATCCGCGCCCGTGGCGACTCACCTTGCTGTGCCAGCATCGCGAGGGTTACCTCAACCTGTCCCGGCTCGTCTCGCGTGCCTGGCAGGAGGGCCAGCACGGTGGCCGCGCACTGGTCGAGGCAGGCTGGCTCACGGCCGCCGCGACGGACGGCCTGATCGCCCTGCTCGGCCGCGAGAGCGAAACGGCGCGCGTGGCGCTGGCGCAAGGTCACGATGCCGCGCTGGCGAAGCTGCGCCCGCTGGCGCGGCTGTTCCCGGATCGCCTGTATCTCCAGCTCACCCGTTGCGGCCGCGAGGGCGAGGAAGCCTGGAACCAGGCTGCCCTGGCGCTGGCCACCGAACTCGCGCTGCCCGTGGTCGCCGGCAACGACGTGCGCTTTCTCAAGCGCGATGATTTCGAGGCGCACGAGGCGCGCGTCTGCATCCACCAGGGCCGCGTGCTGGCCGATCCCAAGCGTCCCCGCGACTACAGCGACCAGCAGTACCTGAAGTCCCCGGAGGAAATGGCCGAGCTGTTCGCGGACATCCCGGAGGCGCTGGAAAACACCGTCGAGTTGGCCAGGCGCTGCAACCTCGAACTGAAGTTCGGCGCCTACTACCTGCCCGATTTCCCCGTACCCGCGGGCTACGATCTCGACAGTTACATCCGCGAACTGGCGCGGCAGGGCCTGAAGGAACGTCTCGCCGCCGCGCCGCTGGCCGACGGTTACAGCCTTGCCGACTACGAGGCGCGGCTGGAACGCGAGCTGGACGTCATCATCGAGATGGGCTTCCCCGGTTATTTCCTGATCGTGGCGGACTTCATCAACTGGGGCAAACAGAACGGCATCCCGGTGGGGCCGGGCCGCGGTTCGGGCGCGGGCTCGCTGGTGGCGTGGGTGCTGAAGATCACCGACCTCGACCCGCTGCAGTTCAACCTGCTGTTCGAGCGCTTCCTCAACCCCGAGCGCGTGTCGATGCCCGACTTCGACATCGACTTCTGCATGGACCGCCGCGACGAGGTGATCGACTACGTGGCGCGCAAGTACGGCCGCGACCACGTCAGCCAGATCATCACCTACGGCTCGATGGCGGCAAAGGCGGTGCTGCGCGACTCCGGCCGCGTGCTGGGCATGGGCTACGGCTCGGTGGACAAGATCGCCAAGCTGATCCCGCCGCGCCCGCTCGACCTCACCCTGTCCGACGCGCTGGGCCGTTCGGAGAAGTCGAAAAAGGAAACCGATCGCGTCGTCAAGGAATTCTGCGAGCTGTACGCGCAGGACGAAGACGAGGCGCGCCCGCTGATCGACCTCGCGCTGAAGCTGGAAAGCCTCACCCGCAACGTCGGCAAGCACGCCGGCGGCGTGGTGATCGGACAGAAGACGCTCACCGAATACGCGCCGCTGTACTGCGAAGCGGGCGGCGGCGGCGTGGTCACCCAGTACGACAAGGACGACGTGGAAGCCGTCGGCCTGGTGAAGTTCGACTTCCTCGGCCTGCGCACGCTCACCATCATCGACTGGGCGGTGAAGGCGATCAACGCGCGTCGCGCGGTGAGCGGCGAGGAACCGCTGGACATCGCCAAGCTGCCGTTGGACGACGCCACCACCTACGCCGAGATCTTCGCCAAGGCGAAGACCGTGGCAATCTTCCAGTTCGAGTCGGCGGGCATGCAGCGCATGCTGAAGGACGCCAGGCCCGACCGCTTCGACGACCTCATCGCACTGGGCGCGCTGTACCGCCCTGGCCCGATGGACCTGATCCCCAACTTCGTGGCGCGCAAGCACGGCCGCGAGGAAGTGGTGTACCCCGACCCGCGCGTCGAGCCGATCCTGAAAGAGACCTACGGCATCATGGTCTACCAGGAGCAGGTGATGCAGATGGCGCAGATCGTGGGCGGCTACACGCTCGGCGGCGCCGACCTGCTGCGCCGCGCGATGGGCAAGAAGAAAGTCGAGGAGATGGCGAAGGAGCGCGCCAAGTTCCGCGAAGGCGCGGCCAGGGATGGCGTCGGCAGCGACAAGGCCGACGAAATCTTCGACGTGATGGAGAAATTCGCCGGCTACGGCTTCAACAAGTCGCACGCCGCCGCGTATGCGCTGGTCTCCTATCAGACCGCGTGGCTGAAGGCGCACTACCCCGCCGAGTTCATGGCCGCGACGATCTCGTCGGACATGGACAACACCGACAAGGCGGTGACCTTCATCGAGGAGTCCAGGGCGATCGGCCTCGCCGTGCTGTCGCCGGACGTGAACGCCTCGGACTACATGTTCGTGGCGACCAAGCCGAAGGAAATCCGCTACGGCCTCGGCGCGATCAAGGGCGTGGGCCAGGGCGCCTGCGAATCCATCGTCGCGGAACGCCGGCGCGGCGGCGCGTACAAGGATCTCGCCGACTTCTGCCGGCGCGTCGATCCCACCAGGCTCAACCGGCGCGTGCTCGAAGCGTTGATCCTCTCCGGTGCGCTGGACGCATTGGCGCCCAACCGCGCCAGCCTGATGCTGCAGCTGCCGGACGCGATCAAGGCGGCCGAACAGCATCTGCGCGACCGCCAGTCCGGCCAGAACGACATGTTCGGTGCCGCGATGGGTGCAGCCACGCCGGTGGTGCAGATCGAGCTGCCCACCGCGCCCGACTGGCCGCTCGAACAGAAACTGCAGGGCGAGCGCGACACGCTCGGCCACTACCTCTCCGGCCATCCCGTCGATCCGTGGCGCGAAGAGCTGGCCCAGCTCGCCACCTGTCCCTTGGGCGAGATCGTCGAGCGCTACCAGCCCCCGCGACCACGCAAAAGCGACGGCGACGACGGCAACCGCTTCCGCCGCGGCCCGGACACGCCGTGGACAGCGGCTGGCATGGTGGTGGCCGTGCGCAAGCGCGGCGACAGCGACGCCTTCGTGCGGCTGGAAGACGGCACCGGCGCGATCGAGGTGAGCTTCTTCGGGGAGCTGTACCAGCAGGTGGCGCCGCTCTTGGTGCGCGACGAGCTGCTGATCGTCGAAGGCGGCCTGCGCATCGACGAATTCTCCGGCGGCGGCTTCCAGATTCGTGCACGCAGCGCCACCACCCTGGCCGACGCCTGCCGGCGCCATGCGCGCCTGCTGCAGGTGAAAGTGAACGGCATCGGCCCCGGCTTCGCGGAACAGCTGCGCCAGACCCTGGCCGGCTACCGCGGTGGCCGCGCCAGCGTCAGCCTGCACGGCTACCACAACGGCACGGCACAGGCCGACCTGGAGCTCGGCGAGGAGTGGCGGGTGGAGGCCATTCCCGACCTGCTGCGCGCGGTGCGGGCGTTGCCTGGGGTCACGGCGGCGAGATTGCGGATGGTGAAGAGCGAGCACTGAGACGCTCGGCCCAAGTTGTTTGCTCGTCATTCCTGCGAAAGCAGGAATCCAGTGTCGTTGGCTTCCGTTCGCAGACATGCACCAGAACCAGAGCCTTTATTGATCTCGAAAGCCGCCTTCCTGGCGGCTTTCGAGTCGGTACAGCCGGCCGCAGGCCGACTGCGCCTCCGCTGCGCAGCCGCTGAAGCGCCTGCGCACGGGCGGCACATCCATGTGCCGCAGCCTCGCTCCGCCCGGAGCAACGGCATGCCCATACGCCCCCGTTCCCGCCTTTTTTGCGTGACCGGTATACTGCTTGGCTTCCGTGCCATGAACCTCGGCGAATGAATCCCAACTTCCTCGATTTCGAACAACCCATTGCCGAGCTCGAGGCGAAGATCGAGGAGCTGCGCCATACCAGCAACGGCCAGGCGCTGGACATCGACGAGGAAGTCGGCCGGCTGCGCGAGAAGCTCAAGCTCAAGACCAACGACATCTTCAAGAACCTCAGCTCCTGGCAGATCGCCCAGCTGTCGCGCCACCCGGCGCGGCCGTACACGCTGGATTACATCGGCGTGATGTGCGAGGAATTCCACGAGCTGGCCGGCGACCGCATGTACGCGGACGACGGCGCCATCGTGGGCGGCCTGGGCCGCATCAACGGCCGCGCGGTGATGATCGTGGGCCACCAGAAGGCGCGCGACACCAAGGGCAAGCTCCGGCGCAACTTCGGCATGCCGCGCCCCGAGGGCTACCGCAAGGCGCTGCGCCTGATGAAGATGGCCGAGCGCTTCGGCCTGCCCGTGCTCACCCTGATCGACACCATGGGCGCCTACCCCGGCATCGGCGCCGAGGAACGCGGCCAGAGCGAGGCGATCGCGCGCAACCTGCTGGAAATGGCCGACCTCAAGACGCCGATCATCTGCACCGTGATCGGCGAAGGCGGCTCCGGCGGCGCGCTGGCGATCGGCGTAGGCGACCGCACCAACATGCTGCAGTACTCGACCTATTCCGTGATCACCCCGGAAGGCTGCGCCACCATCCTGTGGCGCAGCGCCGAGCGTGCCAAGGACGCCGCCGAGGCACTGGGCCTCACCGCGCCGCGCCTGCTGGAGCTGGGCCTGATCGACAAGCTGATCCGCGAACCGCTGGGCGGCGCCCACCGCAACCCGCGCTCGATGGCGATCCGCCTCAAGGCCGTGCTGATGAACCAGCTCGACGAGCTGCAGGCGGTGCCGACGGCGGACCTGCTGGAACAGCGCTACCGCCGCCTGCGCAGCTACGGCGCGTTCCAGGAATAAACGCCGTCGCGATACGCCCGGCGCTACCATCGACAGCCCACAGACTGCCGGGAACCGCCATGGCCCACGACAAGCTCGCCGTACTGATCGATGCCGACAACGCGCGCCCGGCCATCGTCGAAGGCCTGTTGGCCGAGATCGCCAAGTACGGCACCGCCCACGTCAAGCGCATCTACGGCGACTGGACCAAGCCCGACCTCAACGGCTGGAAGGACGCGCTGCTGCGCCACTCGATCCAGCCGATCCAGCAGTTCCGCTACACGGTGGGCAAGAACGCCACCGACTCGGCCATGATCATCGACGCGATGGACCTGCTCTACGGCGGCCGCTTCGACGGCTTCTGCATCGTCTCCAGCGACAGCGACTTCACCCGGCTTGCCTCGCGCATCCGCGAGTCCGGGCTGACCGTCTATGGCTTCGGCGAAAAGAAGACCCCCGAGCCGTTCCGCACGGCCTGCGACAAGTTCATCTACACCGAAGTGCTGGCCAGCACCGGCGAAAGCGAGCCCGAGGCCGCGCCGAAACCCCGCTCGGCCAAGGAACTGCGCGGCGACGCTCGCCTGATGAACCTGCTGCACGGCGCCATCGAGGCGGCCTCCGACGAGGCCGGCTGGGCCAGCCTCGGCGCGGTCGGCAGCATCGTCAACAAGCAGTCGCCCGACTTCGATCCGCGCAACTACGGCTATGCCAAGCTCAGCGGCCTGGTCAAGGGCATCGGCTTGTTCGAGACCGAGGAGCGCCACATCGGCAACGGCAAGCACCTCTACGTGCGGCCCCGCAACAGCAAGAAGTGAAGCACACGCTGCCCGCATGCCTCGCCGCCGCGCTGGCGGAAATTCCCGACGCCGCGCTCTGCGTGGCCTACAGCGGCGGCCCGGATTCCACCGCCCTGCTGCACGCACTGGCGCAACTGCCCGCGGCGCGCGCTCGCGGCTTGCGCGCGCTGCACGTCGACCACGGCCTGCACGCGGACAGCGTGGCCTGGGCCGAACATTGCCGCCGTTTCTGCGCCGAGCTGGAGCTGCCCTGCCAGGTCGTGCGCGTGCGGGTCGAGACGCATCGCGGCGCGGGCATGGAAGCCGCCGCCCGCCACGCCCGCTACGAAGCCTTCGCGGCGCAGTTGCGCGGCGGCGAAACCCTGCTGCTGGCCCACCATCGCGACGACCAGGCCGAGACCGTGCTGCTGAAGCTGCTGCGCGGCGCCGGCCCGGAAGGACTGGGTGGCATGCGCGAGCGCCGTCCGCTGGGTGCGGGCACGCTGTGGCGGCCGCTGCTCCATGACATCACACGCGCGCAACTGCACGACTACATCGTCGTGCACGGCCTGCCCTGCATCGACGATCCCTCGAACGCCGACACCCGGCTCGCGCGCAACCAGCTGCGCCACCAGATCCTGCCGCGCCTCGCCGCGCACTGGCCGCAGGCGGCGGATTCGATCCTGCACAGCGCCACGCTCAGCCGCGCCGCCGCCGACGCGCTGCGCACGCACTGGCTGGCCGCCTTCGACGCCCTGCACGACACCGCCAACGGCAGCCTCGACGCCCCCGGCTGGCTGGCGCTCGCTCCCGCGCTGCGCGAACCCCTGCTCGACCACTGGCTGCATGAGTGTGGCCTGTCCGCACCCACCACCGCGCAGCGCGCGCAGGTCGAACGTCAGTGCGCTGCCCGCCCGGGCCAGTCGCCGTGCATCCGCTGGCCAGGCGCGGAACTGCACGTGTGGAAGGGGCGGCTGTGGGCACGCACACCCCGACCCACCATCGATCCCTCCTGGCAGGCGCACTGGCGGGGCGAACCGCTCGCGTTGCCCGATGGCGGCCAGCTGACAATGGACAACGAACATGCGCGCCTGCCCGCGCCGCTCAACGTGCGCCTGCGCCGGGGTGGTGAACGCATCAGGCCCGCCGGCGACGCACACACCCGCGAGCTGCGCGACCTGTTCCAACAGGCCGCCCTGCCGCCATGGCAACGTCTGGCCTGCCCGCTGCTGTACGAAGACGACACGCTGGTCGCGGTAGCCGACCGCTGGTGCAGCGCGCGCGGCCGGCAACTGTTCGCCGCGGCCGGCAGTCAGCCGCGTTGGCAGGCCGGTGCATGAGACTGCCGAAACACCTGCAAAACCGCGCTCCAGGCACCGCAACGGCAAGCCGTCGCATTGATTCCCGACCGCTGCTGCGCTAGCGTTGCAGGCCATGGCCAAGACCGCTTCCCCCGCCGCCAAGACGCCGCCCGCCGCCGACTTCGAACACTCGCTGGACGAGCTCGAACAGCTGGTGGCGAAGATGGAAGGCGGCGAGCTGAGCCTGGACGAATCGCTGGCCTCTTTCGAGCGCGGCATCGGCCTGTACCGCCACTGCCAGCAGGCGCTGGAACAGGCCGAACTGCGCGTGCGCCTGCTGCTCGACCCCGAAGCTCCCGACAGCGCCGAACCGTTTGAACCCGAACACTGAACTGGGTCCGGCACTGCAAGCACTGACCCAGCGCGCCGACCAGGCGCTGGACGCCTGCCTGCCGCACGCCGAACAAGCTCCCGTCGAACTGCACCGCGCGATGCGCTATGCCGTGCTGGGCGGCGGCAAGCGCCTGCGCCCGCTGCTGGTCTACGCCGCCGCCCGCGCGCTGGGCCGCGACGATGCCATGCTCGACGCCTCGGCTTGCGCGGTGGAACTGATCCATGCCTACTCGCTGGTGCACGACGACTTGCCCGCGATGGACGACGACGCGCTGCGTCGCGGCCGTCCCACCTGCCACATCGTGTTCGGCGAGGCGATGGCGATACTCGCCGGCGACGCCCTGCAGGCGCTGGCCTTCGAACTGCTGGCTGCTCCCGGCGCCGCACCCGATGCCGCCACCGGCATGCGCATGCTGCACGCGCTGGGCCGCGCCTGTGGCGCGGAAGGCATGGCCGGCGGCCAGGCGCTCGACCTCACCGCGGTGGGCCGCAAGCTCACCCTGGCCGAACTCGAGCACATGCACGCCTGCAAGACCGGCGCGCTGATCCGCGCCTCGGTGGCGCTCGGCGCGCTGGCCGCCGGCGCGGACGAGACCACGCTGGCCGCGCTGGATCGCTGCGCCGCCGCGGTGGGCCTGGCCTTCCAGGTGCGCGACGACATCCTCGACGTGGAAGGCGAGTCCGCGGTGATCGGCAAGACCGCCGGCAAGGACGCCGCCGCCGACAAGCCCACCTTCCCCGCGATCATCGGCCTCGATGCCTCCCGCGCGCGGCTGGCCGAACTCACCGCGACCGCACTGGATGCCATCGCACCGCTGGGTACGCGCGGCGATCTGCTTGCCGAGCTGGCTCGCTATGCGGCGCAGCGCCGCCACTGAGAGAAAAATCTGATTGGCGACAAAACGCCACCTGAGCCTCGCCCGTTCGCGCTGAGCGTCGACCCTACGAACCTACGCTCGGCGCGAACGGGATCCGTAGCCGAGCGGAGTTGCCAACCAGGAAGGAAAAAGCCCGCAACGCGGGCTTTTTCGTCTCGACGCAAGCAGCGATTCAGTTCACCAGTCGCAGCGCGAACGGATAGCGGTAGCTGCCGTCCGAGCTGACCTTGACCGCGGCGACGATGCAGAGGATCAGGTTCGCCAGCCACAGCAGCCACGCCAGCAGCGCACCGATCAGGATGACGGCGAGCACGCCGCAGATCACATAGCCGATCAGCACGGTGATCTGGAAGTTCAGCGCCTCCTTGGCCTCCTGCACCAGATAGGCCTTGTCGGCGCGGTCCTTGTGCATCAGCCACACGATCAACGGCACGATGACGCTGAAAATGAAGCCCGACAGATGGCTGAGCATGGCCAGGTTGCGATCGTCGCTGCTCGCCTCGGTGGTGGCGGGCGGTGATGGTGGCATCTGGTCCGACGGTGTACTCATGGACAATCCTCCCGGTGGGTGGACCGCGCGGGCAGACAGCCGGCCATGCGCGGACTGGTCAAACGCCCGCACAGCATGCCGCAGGAATCACTCGCCCGCCACTGTCATCCGGCCTACCAGGATCGAGCCGCAGAGGATGTGCGAGCGGGGGTCGACATCCGCGCCCGTCGCCACGACGCCCGCGTACATGTCGCGCAGGTTCGCGGCGATGGTGATCTCCTCGACCGGATGCACGATGGCGCCGTTCTGCACCCAGAAACCGGCCGCGCCGCGCGAGTAGTCGCCGGTGATGGTATTGACGCCCTGCCCCATCACCTCGGTGACCAGCAGGCCCGTGCCCAGCCGGCGCAGCATGCCGGCGAAATCGCTGGCTTCGCCGTCGGCCGCGCCGGGCGCCACGCGCAGGTTGTGGATGCCGCCGGCATTGCCGGTGGAGGCCAGGCCCAGTTTGCGCGCCGAGTAGCTGCCCAGCACGTAGCGCGCCAGCACGCCGCCTTCGACCAGCGCGCTGTCGCGGGTGGCCACGCCTTCCGCGTCGAAGTTGCCCGAGCCGTGGCCGCGCTTGAGGTGCGGCCGCTCGTCGATGTGCAGCCACGCCGGCATGATCGCCTTGCCCGCGTGGTCAAGCAGGAAGCTGGCGCGGCGATAGAGCGCGCCGCCGCTCACCGCGCCCACCAGGTGGCCGATCAGGCCGCGCGCGATTTCCGGCGCGAACAGCACCGGGCATTCGCGGGTGGACAGGCTGCGCGCGTCCAGCCGCGCCAGCGTGCGCTCGGCGGCCTTGTCGCCCAACGCCTCGGCACTGATGAAATCGCCGGCGCTGCGCACGCTGTCGTACCAGTAGTCGCGCTGCATGCGCTCGCCTTCGCCCGCGATCAGCGACAGCGACAGCGAGTGCCGGGTGCCGCGCTCGCGGCCGACGAAGCCGTGCGAGTTCGCGTACACCGACAGGCTCTCGCCCGCCTGCACGCCGGCGCCGTCGGAATTGCTGATACCCGCGTGCGCGCGGCCGGCGGCCTCGATGCGCTGGCCCAGCGCGATGGCGTCCGTGGTGTCGATGGCCCACGGATGCCACAGGTCGAGGTCGGGGAAATCCGTCGCCATGCGCGCGGCCTCGGCCAGGCCGGCAGCGGGGTCTTCCTCGGTGAACTTCGCGATGGCGCAGGCCTGGTCCAGCGTGGCCTGGATCGAATCGGGGTGGAGGTCGGCGGTGCTGGCCGAACCCTTGCGCTGGCCGAAGTACACGGTGAGCCCGAAGCCGCGGTCGCGGGTGTGCTCCACCGTCTCCACCTCGCCCAGCCGCACGTTCACGCTGAGGCCGGTGTCGATGCTGGCGGCCACCTCGGCGGCACTGGCGCCGGCCGCGCGGGCACGGCGGATCACGTCCTCCGCGAGCTGGGCCAGGCGGTCGAGATCCTGTTGGCTGCGGTCGGTGCTGAGGGCGGTTTCGCTCACGAATGAAGTCTCTGGAAGATCAAACAGGTAGAATGCACGATCCGCACCGTGCTGTCTGCCCAGATGGGGGCGCCGCGGCCAACTGCAACGCATCGCGGAGTACGCGCATGGCGACCGTCCCCGGTGTCTACCGCCACTACAAGGGCCAGCGCTACCGCGTGCTGGGCACCGCCCGCCACAGCGAAACGCTGGAAGAGCTGGTGGTGTACCAGGCGCTGTACGGCGAGCGCGGCCTGTGGGTGCGCCCGGCGGCGATGTTCGCCGAAACCGTCGAACTGGATGGCGAACCGATCGCGCGCTTTGCGCTCGAACAAGCCGCCCCCGCCGCCGCCGACGCGCCTGCCTGACGCAACCCTTCTTCCGGAACCGAAACCGTGAGCCCGAGCCGCAGCCGCAACCAGACCGAACTCGACGACGGGGACTATGGCCCCAGCCGCACCCAGCAGCGCCGCGACGCGCTGGCCGTGCTCGCGCTCGCCAGCCAGCTGGTGGAACTGCCGCCGAGCCGACTGGCCAAGCTCGAACTGCCCGACGACGTGCGCCGCGAGGTCGAGATCACCCGCAAGATCACCGCACACATCGCCCACAAGCGCCAACTCGCCTTCCTCGCCAAGGTGATGCGCCGCCACGACGACGAAGCCTTCGCCGCTGTGCGCGCGGAACTGGGCGAAAACCGCGAGAAGCAGCGCCAGGAAACCGCCGCGACGCACCGGCTGGAAGCACTGCGCGAGCGCCTGCTGGGCGAGGACGGCGACGAGGCGATCTCCGCGCTGATCGAGCGGCACCCCGGCGTCGACCGCCAGCACCTGCGCGCGCTGATCCGCCAGGCGCGCGTCGAGCAGGCCACGCCGAACAAACCGCTGCGCGCGTTCCGCGAGCTGTTCCAGTTGCTCAAGTCCCTGCAGGGCACCGAAATGTAGGAGCGCACCCTGTGCGCGAAAGCTTTGGCGCTTGATCGAAGCCAAAGCTTTCGCGCACAGGGTGCGCTCCTACAGTGCAGGCCAGAACCCGCGAATGCCGGCCACGCCTTGCGCGCCCATCGCGCGCGCCTGGGCCAACTGCATCGGCGCCATGCCGCCCAGCGCGTACACCGGCACCGCGGCCGCCTCGGCCAACTCCTGGAAATTCGACCAACCCAGCGGCCGCGCCTGCGGATGGCTGGCGGTGGCCGCCACCGGCGACAGCGTGGCGAAATCCACCTCCAGCTTCAGCGCCTGCGCCAACTGCGCGGCATCGTGGCAGCTGGCGCCGACGACTTGCTGCGGCGGCAGCGGACGTTCGCCGAGCGCGGCCAGCTGCGCGCCGGTCAGGTGCACGCCGATGCCCAGCGCCCGCGCGCCTTCGATATCCGCATTGAGCAGCAGTTGTGTGCCGCGCTCGTGCGCCAGAGGCAGCAAGGCCGCAGCGAACTCGCGCACGGCTTCGCGGGGCCACAGTGGCAGGCGCAACTGCAGCAGTCGCTCGCCCGTCGCGATGGCATGTCCGATCCGCCCGAACCAGAAGTCGCGTTCAGCCGGAAGCACTTCCGCCGGCGTGACGAGGTAATGCGGCGGCAAACGCAGCGCCTGCAGGATCGCGCGATCGGCCGGCGCCAGCGAGGCCGGGTCCGCTTCCATCGGCCGGCACCAGCGCAGGCCCTGCCCTTCCAGCGAACGCGGTTCGCCGCGCCAGCGCGTCACGATCCACGCGTCCAGCAGGAGCCCGCGTTCGTGGTAGCGCCAGGGCACGCGGATCAGCGGCGCCGCCTCGACCAGCGCGATGCCCAGTTCCTCGTCCAGCTCGCGCGACAGCGCCGCCAGCGGCGTTTCGCCGGGCTCGCGCTTGCCGCCGGGGAATTCCCACAGCCCTGCCAGATGCTTGCCGGTGGGGCGCTCGGCCAGCAGCACGCGGCCTTCGCGGTCGCGCAGCGCGCCGGCCAGCACATGCAGCGGCGCGGCGGCCATGTCCGGACTCAGGCGCCGCGCACGTACTCGACCATGTCGAAATCGTAGGCGTGCTCGGCATCCTTCTTGTGGTGCACGCGCGAGACCTCGGTCCAGTCGCTGAAGTGCACGCCGGGGAAGAAGGTGTCCGCGCCGTCCACCGCCGCGCTGACCCAGGTGAGGTACAGGCGGCGCGCGATCGGCAGTGCTTCGCGGAACACCTGGCCGCCGCCGATCACCATCAGGCCGGTGTGGTCGCAGCGCGCCTGCGCCTCGTCGATCGAGCGCACGGTGACCTGGCCGGGGAACGGCGCCTCGTGCCGGCGCGACAACACCAGGTTGGTACGCTCCGGCAACGCCCGGCCGATCGACACCGCGGTGTTGTAGCCCATCAGCACGTGCTTGCCCACGGTGAGTTGCTTGAACCAGCGCAGGTCGTCCGGCAGGTGCCAGGGCAAGTGTCCCTTGCGGCCGATGGCGAAGTTCTCGTCGAGGGCGGCGATCAGCGAAATAGCCATCTGGACTCCTGGCAGAAGGTTGGAAGTCGGGGGCGACGCAACGCGTCGGCGATTGGCTTGATTGTAGCGATTCGGGGGACTGGTGCGGGGGCTTGTGCCGTGTCGGGCAGCCACGCATTCGAAAAGCCCGTATTTGAATGCCCGGGAAGGGCTGTCCTGCCCTTCCCGGGCTCGCCGGGTTCGGTTTCAGCCGAACCCGGCTCCGCTGCATGATCGCTGCGCGATCGGGCAGCGCGCGATCCGTCCGTGGATCGCGGTATAGCGGACTGTCGAAGACAGCCCGCTATACCGCCACCGGCGCCTTGATCGCCGGGTGCGGATCGTAGCCTTCGATGGCGATGTCCTCGTAGCGGAAATCCTCCAGCGCGCGCACCTCGGGATTCAGCGCCAGCTTCGGCAGCGGGCGCGGCTCGCGCGACAGCTGCAGCCGCGCCTGCTCCACGTGGTTCAAGTACAGGTGCGCGTCGCCCAACGTGTGCACGAAGTCGCCCACGCCCAAGCCACACACCTGGGCCACCATGTGGGTGAGCAGGGCGTAGCTGGCGATGTTGAAAGGCACGCCGAGGAAGATGTCGCCGGAGCGCTGGTAGAGCTGGCAGCTCAGCTTGTCGTCCGCCACGTAAAACTGGAACAGCGTGTGGCAAGGCATCAGCGCCATCTTCGGCAGCTCGCCCACGTTCCAGGCGCTGACGATCAGGCGGCGCGAATCGGGGTTGCGACGGATTTCGTCCACCACCCAGCGGATCTGGTCCACCGCGCCGCCGTCGACGGTAGGCCACGCGCGCCATTGCCTGCCGTAGACCGGGCCGAGGTTACCGTCGGCATCGGCCCACTCGTCCCAGATGCTGACGCCGTGCTCCTTGAGGTAGGCGATGTTGGTCTCGCCTTTCAGGAACCAGATCAGCTCGTGGACGATGGATTTCAGGTGCAGCTTCTTGGTGGTGACCAGCGGGAAGCCTTCGGCAAGGTCGAAGCGCATCTGCCAGCCGAACACGCTCCGCGTGCCGGTGCCGGTGCGGTCGGACTTCTCCGTGCCGTGCTCCAGCGCGTGGCGCAGCAGGTCGAGATAGGCCTTCATTTCCCGTCCTTCACCGGCATCGCCACTTCGTACAGGCGCAAGGTGGGCGCACGGCGCGACAGCCACAGCAGCCACAGCCCGACGGCGATCAGCGGCAACGACAGGATCTGCCCCATCGTCACCCAGCCGAACGCGAGGTAGCCGAGCTGGATGTCCGGCAGGCGCACGAATTCCACCGCGAAGCGGAAGCAGCCGTACATCAGCGCGAACAGGCCGGACACGAGATAGCGCGGCCGCGGCTTCATCGACACCAGCCACAGCACGGCGAACATCACCACGCCTTCCAGCGCCATCTCGTACAGCTGCGAAGGCTGACGCACCAGGCCGCCGAGCTGTGCCAGCTGCGCCTGCCAGGCCGGATGCGCCGCGACGTAAGCCACGTCCTCGCCATGCGCGTGCGGGAAGATCATGCCCCACGGCAATTGCGTGGGCTTGCCCCACAGCTCGCCGTTGATGAAATTGCCCAGCCGCCCGAGGCCCAGGCCGATCGGCACCAGCGGCGCCACGAAATCCACCGTGTCGAAGAAATGCAGCTGCTGCTTGCGCGACCACCACAGCCCCGCCACCAGCACGCCGAGCAGGCCGCCGTGGAAGCTCATGCCGCCGTCCCACACCTTGAACAGCGCCAGCGGATCGGTCCAGATCCAGCGCAGGCCGCCGGCGTAATAGAACAGCATGTAGCCGATCCGCCCGCCCACGATCACGCCCATCATGCCGTAGAAGAACAGGTCGCCCAGCGCGTCGCGCGTCACCGGCAGGCGGCCCTTGCGCCGCCGGTACTCGCCCAGCACCGCGGCGCTGAAGAAGCCCACCAGGTACATCAACCCGTACCAGTGCACCTGCACCGGGCCGAGATGGAAGGCGATCGGATTGATGTCGACGACGAGGGGCTGCGTCATGCGGTCGGGGATCAGGCAGGCAAGGCCCTCAGTGTACCGGGACAAGGCTCGGCACGGCGGCTACACTGCCGGGAATCCGGTCAGCCAAGGTGCAGGGGAGCATCCGCCACGACCGGACCACGCCAACAGGGGAGAGCCAAGGATGATGTCTTTGCGCAAGTTGCGAGCCGCGCTGGTCGCGGCGTGCCTGGGGTTGCCTGCCGTTGCGGCGGCAGCCGACCTGATTCCGGTGGAAGCGTTCGCCCGCCACGCCAGCATGTCGATGCCACGGCTGTCGCCCGACGGCAAGCACATCGCGCTGCGCATGGACGACGGCGGCAACCACGCGCTGGTGATCTACGACGTCGCCGACATGAGCAAGCCGGTCAGCATGTTGCGCATGCCGAAGTTCGAGATGCCGGTCGACGTGGAATGGGTCAGCCCGACCCGGCTGGTCGTGGAAAAGGGCAAGATGCTCGGCTCCATCGACCGGCCCGTGGGCACCGGCGAGATCCTCGCCACCAATGTGGACGGCACCCACCAGGACTATCTGTTCGGCTACCAGTCCGGTTACGGCAGCCGCGGCGACACCCGCCAGGCCGATGACGGCTGGGGCTCGATCGACGGGCTGCCGCCCAAGGCCAACGGCCATTTCTATCTCGGCGCCCAGCTCTGGAACGACGAGAACCACAGCCGCCTGTACGACGTCGACGCGATACGCAACGTGCGCCACCTGATCGGCGACATCGGCGTGGGCGGGCTGAGCTTCATGGTGGATCCCGAGGGCAAGGTGGCATTCGCCTTCGGCACGAATACCGACTTCGAATACGTGGCCTACCAGCGCATCGGCGACCGCTGGGCGCAATTGGGCAAGGCGCAGGCCGGCAAGCTCTTCGCCCCGTTCGCCACGGCGCCGGACGGCCAGCATGTCTACGCGAAGTACAGCGCCACCGGCGGTCCCACCGAACTCGTCGAGCAGCGCCTGGATGGCGCCGACCGCAAGCTGCTGGCGAAGGACGACTTCGGCAACGTCGGCAATGCGCAGTGGGCCGCTCCGCCGCTGCAGCCGTTCGCGGTCATCACCACGACCGGCACGCCACGCCCGATCTACGTCGATCCGTCCCTGCCGGCGGCGAAGCTGTACATGGCGATCAGCCAGAAGTTCCCCGGCGAGTTCGTCGACTTCATCAACTTCAGCGAGGACGGTCGCGAGCTGCTGTTCGCCGTGAGCAGCGACCGCGATCCGGGCACGTATTACCTGATCGACACCGAGCACTACAAGGTGGTCAAGCTGTTTACCGCGGCGCCGTGGATCGACCCGGCCAAGATGGCCGAGCGCGTGCCGATGCGCTTCAAGGCCAGCGACGGCATGGAGCTGGAAGCCATCCTCACCGTGCCGAACGGCGTACCGATGGAGAAGCTGCCGATGGTGCTGCTGCCGCACGGCGGCCCGCACGGCGTCAGCGACGACTGGTTCTTCGACTGGGATGCGCAATTCCTCGCCAACCGCGGCTACCTGGTGCTGCAGGTGAACTACCGCGGCTCCGGCGGCCGCGGAGTGAACTTCGAGCAGGACGGCTACCTCAAGTGGGGCACGCGCATCCAGCAGGACCTGATCGACGGCGTGAAGTGGGCCGAGCAGCAGCAGTACGCCGACCCCGATCGGGTCTGCGTGTACGGCGGCAGCTTCGGCGGCTACTCGGCACTGATGTCGGTGATCCGCGCACCGAAGCTGTTCAAGTGCGCGATCGGCTACGCCGGCATCTACGACCTGGCGATGATGTACAAGAAGGGCGACATCCGCACGCGCGCCTCCGGCCGGAACTACCTCACCAACGTGATCGGCAAGGACGACGCCGCGCTGGCCGCCAACTCACCCGATCAGCTAGCGGCGCAGATCGACGTGCCGGTGCTGCTGATCCACGGCGAGGCCGACCAGCGCGCGCCGTTCGCCCAGGCCAAGGCTATGCGCGCCGCGCTGGATGCCGCGCACAAGCCCTACGAATGGATGGCCAAACCCAACGAGGGCCACGGCTTCTATACCGAGGCCAACAACGTGGAACGCCTGAACCGCATGCAGGATTTCCTGGCCAAGTACATCGGCAAGGGCGCCACGCCGCCCTGATCCCGCACCCGACCTGATCCGCGACAGGAAGGCGCTTCGGCGCCTTCCTCGTTTCGCGCGACCGCATGGCGCCGGACCGCGCCGCAGGGCGGCCGTCCGCCCCCGGCCCGGGCCGCGGATCGCCCGCCCACCGTTCACCGCGCGCCTCGCGAAATTTCGCGCCGCTGCCGCGCATGCGCGCGCATGAGCAAAAGAACGGGAAAGCGCAAACGGCGGCCCGATGCAATCTCCCGACGATAGTCGACGGTGGCAGCTGTTCGAGGTTCGCGGCAGCGCGCCATGCCGCGGATCAAATGCCATCGGTTCGTCCGATCCGGCGCGCTCACGCGATGCGGCGAGCCACCGCCTCTCTCTCCAGAAGACCGCCCTCACCCCGCGGCCCACGCGGCGAATGCCGCTGCGCCTGAGGTTGGCCATGGCGACGGTCCTTGCCCGAACGCAAAGCGCAAATACATACGCGAACGTATCGCAAGATATTGTTGAATGTTCGTTAGGGGCAAGTTATGTTGCAGAGCAGGCGCAAAAACGTGCGAGCTTAATCGTCGATTTTCGCCCGTGCCCGATTGGGCTGCTTTCCGCAGCCGGTCAGGGCTGGCGCAGCGTCAGGCGTGCAGCAGGCGCATGAACCTGCGTCGTTTTCAGCATTGGGGAAGTTCTCCGGCCTTGCCGGAACCACTTGGGGAGTACGCATTAAATGAGCAACCGCACTACCTTCTCGACGCGCCAGCTGCGTCGCACGACCCTGGCGCTGAGCCTGGGTCTCGGTCTGGGCCTGGTCGGCACCGGCGCGATCGCGCAGCAGGCGTCCGGCTCGATTTTCGGCCAGATCACCGGCCAGCACGGCAGCACCGTGAGCATCCGGAACGTCAACACCGGTTTCGAGCGCTCGATCCCGGTCGACAGTGCCGGCCGTTACCGCGTCACCAATCTGCCGATCGGCACCTACACCGTGACGCTGCAGGACAACGGCCAAGCCGTCAGCACCCGCGAAAACGTGCTGGTGAACATCGCCGGCGGCGTGGAAGTGTCGTTCGGTTCGGCCGCGGGCGCCAAGAATCTGGAAGGCGTTTCGGTGGTGGCCTCGGCCCTGCCCTCGATCGACGTCTCCTCGGTGGATACCAAGACGGTGTTCACCGCCAGTGACCTCGAGAAGCTGCCGATGGGCCGCGACCTGTCCTCTGTGGCGCTGCTCGCGCCAAGCGTGATCAACAACTCATCCTACACTGCCGCACCCAGCTTCGGCGGTTCGGCGGCGTCCGAAAACGCGTACTACATCAACGGCTACGCGGTGACCAATCCGCTCACCGCGCTGGGCTTCAGCACGCTGCCGTTCGACGCGATCGATCAGGAGCAGGTGCTCACCGGCGGCTACGGCGCCGAGTTCGGCCGCTCCACCGGCGGCGTGATCAACATCATCACCAAGCGCGGCACCAATGAGTGGAAGGCCGGCGTGTTCACCTACTGGTCACCCGAGCGCCTGCGCGCCAACCCGATCAACCAGCGTTACCCGAACACCGGCGCCTTCCCGGCCACCGACGGTACGCTGTACGCCTACCGCAACAAGAACCAGTACTCGGTGGTCGACTACGGCGCCTACATCAGCGGCCCGCTGATCAAGGACCGCCTGTTCGTCTACGCCACCGGCGAGATCAACAAGCGGAACGGCACCAGCGTCGGCAACGCGATCACCACGCCGAACTACAACAGCGGTTGGAACGACTACAGCTACAAGATGCCGCGCTGGAACGCGAAGATCGACTGGAACATCAATGACAGCAACATCCTCGAGCTGACCGGCGTCTCCGACAAGACGCAGTACTTCAGCGACCAGTCGCGCTTCAACTACAACGGCTACGCGCACGACGACGTGAAGGCCGCCGGTCTGTACACCAAGGACGGCGGCGAGCTGTACGTTGGCAAGTACACCGGCTACATCACCGACAGCCTGACGGTGAGCGCGCTATACGGCGAACAGACGATCCAGCACGTCAACTCGCCGTGGCAATACGATCCGACCTGCCCGCGCATCTCGGGCAACATGACTGCCATCAACCAGATGCCGGGCATCACCTACCACCCGACCTGCCAGTTCGCCACCACCGTGCTGCCGGCCGGCGCCAAGGACGAAACCCATGGTTGGCGCCTGGATGCGGAATACCGCATCTCCGACCACTCCCTGCACGTGGGTGCCGACTACCAGCAGGCGCACTCGATCACCGGCGACGAGTACGCCGGCGGCTACGTGTGGGTGTTCCAGCAGACCGCCAACAAGAACAATCCGATCAATGCCGGTCTCGGCGTGGGTGCACCGGCAACGGGCGGCAACTCGGGCCTGGGCGTACCCGGTCCGACCCCGAACAAGGGTTACTTCGTCCGCCGGCAGTACTACACCCACTTTGCCGACGTGAAGGTGGATCAGTCCTCGCAGTTCATCGAGGACCGCTGGCAGCTCAACGACAACATGCTGCTGGTGCTGGGCCTGCGCAACGAGCAGTTCACCAACTATACCGGTGACGGCGTTCCGTTCGTCTCGCAGCGCAACCAGCTTGCCCCGCGCCTCGGCTTCTCATGGGACGTGTTCGGCGACTCCTCGCTGAAGGTGTTCGCCAATGCCGGCCGCTACCACCTCGCTCCGCCGAACAACGTGGCTGTGCGTGGTGCAGCCGCCTCGCTGTACACGATGGAATATTTCACCTACACCGGCACCGATCCGCGTACCGGTGCGCCGACGGGCCTGACGCCAATCGCCGTCGACAAGTCGAAGGGCCACGTTTGCCCGGGCCCGGGCAACGCGGTGTCCTCCAATCTCGAGTGCGGCACGGCGCCCGACCCGCGCACGGTGGCGGCGAAGGGCATGAAGTCGCACTTCCAGGACGAGTACATCCTGGGCATGGAGCAGCAGCTCACCCCAGCCCTCAACTGGGGCGCCAAGCTCACCTACCGCAACCTGCGCAGCGCGATCGACGACACCTGTACCCAGGCCCTGGGCGGCGCCTGCTTCCTGTTCAATCCGGGCGTGGCCAACACGTTCCTGGAAGAGCAGGCCGATGGCAGCTTCAAGGAAGTGACCTACAGCAACGCCCAGCTCGGCATGCCCAAGCTGAAGCGCCAGTACTACGCACTGGATCTGTTTACTACGTACAGGAACGACAAGTGGTACGGCAAGCTGCTGTACACGTTCTCGCGCAGCTACGGCGATACCGAAGGCCAGCTGGCTTCGGATCTGGATACTGGTTCGGGCGGCCAGAACGACGTCTCGCAGACCCAGGACTGGGATTTGCCGCAGTTGATGGTGGGTTCGAACGGCCGCCTGCCGAACGACCGCACGCACCAGATCAAGGCGTTCGGCTACTACCAGTTCACGCCGGAATGGCGCGTGGGCGCCAGCGCCTATATCACTTCCGGTCGCCCGAAGAGCTGCACCAGCTTCTATCCGACGCCGGACCCAGGCTTGTACACCGGTTCGTACTACCACTACTGCGGAACGCCGGGCACGATCACGCTCTCGCCGACCCTGCCCAACGGCCAACCCAACCTTGCCTATCAGCCACCGTCGCCTGACTACGGCCTCTCGCCGCGCGGCGCCAAGGGCAGCACGCCGTGGGTGTACACGCTCAACCTCAACGTGGCCTACACTCCGGAGTGGGCGAACAAGCAGTTGACTCTGCAGGCGGACGTGCTGAACGTGTTCAACCAGCAGGTACCGCAGGCGTACAACCCGCGCTACGCCGTGGATACCAGCACCCGCAGCGATCTCTACAACCAGGAACTGGGCTTCACCGCACCGCGTTCGGTGCGCCTGTCCGCCCGTTACGACTTCTCGCTGTAAGGGAAGTGTTCGATCTTCCGGCGATGCCTGCATCGCCGGAAGCTGCAACGAAAAAGCCGCCGGCTAGTCCGGCGGCTTTTTTGTGGCTCCCGTTCCGCCGCTGCACGCGATGATCACATCACAGCAACACCGGCCGATCCGGCAGCTCGTCGGGACGCGCCGTGCCGTCACTGGGGAAATGCCGCCGCAGCAGCGCATGCACATCGGCGATGCCCTGCAGGCTCCCTTCGCGCCATTGTCCGCGCGCATAGGCGTCGCGCATGTGGGCGCAGACTTCCGCCCATTCGTCGGACGCCACGTGGCGGGCGATGCCGCGGTCGGCGACGACCTCGATGCGGTGTTCGGCCAACAGCACGTAGAGCAGCACGCCGTTGCTGTGTTCGGTATCCCAGACGCCGAGCTGGCCGAACAGCTGGCGTGCGCGCGCGGGTGCTTCCATGCCGGACAGCACGGCCAGCGGCGACAAGCGCGACTCCACCACCAGGCGCACTTCGCCGCGATGGGTGCGTTCGCCTTCCCCGACCGCCGTGGCGATCTCGTCGAGCAGACTGGAAGGAAAGCGGCGATGGAGCTGGAACCAGCCTTCGCCGAGATTCATCAGCAGGCGTTGCAGGCGTGCCATCTCACCAGCTCCCCGAAGCGCCGCCGCCGTTGAAGCTGCCGCCGCCTCCGCTGAACCCGCCACCGCCGCCGAAGCCACCGCCGCCACCGAAGCCGCCACCACCCCAGCCGCCGAAGCCGCCCCAGCCCCCGCCGCCGATCGAGCGGCCGGCGCCGGCAGGCAACAGCATCAGCAGGCCACCCACGATGCCGCCGAAAATGCCCATGCCCACGGAGGCCATCAGCCAGAACAGGCCCCCGATGACAAGGCCACCGAGCGGCGCACGCACCAGTGCGTGAGTGCGGCCCAGCATGCCGCGCAGGAAGATCCACGCAAAGAAACCGATCCCAAGCAAACCGTTGAGATCCGGACCGCGCCGCTCGTGCGGCGCGCCCTGCACCGGCGGCGGCAGCGGCTCGCCGTCGATCAGCAGGGTAAGCGCGCCCACGGCGTCGCTGATGCCGCCGTCGTAGTCGCCGGTGCGGAACTTCGGCGCGAGGTATTCGCGAATGATGCGCGCCGCGGCGGCGTCGGGGATCGCCCCTTCCAGCCCGGCGCCCACCTCGATGCGTACCTGGCGATCGTCCTTGGCGACCAGCAGCAGCACGCCGTCGTCGATGCCCTTGCGGCCCACCTTGTTCGCCATCGACACGTCCAGCGAATAGCTGTCGATGTCCTGCGGCTTGGTGCTGCCCACCATCAGCACGACGAGTTGCGCGCCCTTGGCCTTTTCCAGCGCCACCAGCTTGGCGTCGAGCTGGTCCACCTGCTGCGCGCTGAGCGTGCCGGTGAGATCGGTGACGTGCCGCGCCAGCTTCGGCACGGCGGCATCGGCGTGCAGCAGGGCCGGCAGCAGCAACGCCACCGCCAGCAGCAGCGCCCACAGCGTCCGCGGGCGGCGCGGCGTCATCTCAATGCGCCGAGGCGGCGGGCGCCGGCGCGGCACCGCCGAAATCGACCTTGGGTGCGGTGGAGATCGCCTGCTCGTTCTGCACGCTGAAATTCGGCTTCACGGCGTAGCCGAACATCTTGGCGGTGAGGTTGTTCGGGAAGGTGCGGATCAGCCCGTTGTACTGCTGCACCGCCTGCACGTAGCGCTGGCGCGCCACGGTGATGCGGTTCTCGGTGCCTTCCAGCTGCGCCTGCAGGTTCTGGAACAGGCCATCGGCCTTGAGGTTGGGGTAGTTCTCGCTCACCGCCATCAGGCGCGACAGCGCACCGGTGAGCTGGCCCTGCGCCGCCTGGAACTTCGCCAGCGCTGCGGGATCGTTCGCCAGTTCCGGCGTCACCTGGATGCTGCCCACCTTGGCACGGGCGTCGGCCACCTCGGTGAACACCTTCTCCTCGTGCTGGGCGTAGCCCTTCACCGTGGCGACCAGGTTCGGCACCAGGTCGGCGCGGCGCTGGTACTGGTTGAGCACTTCCGACCATGCGGCCTTGACCGCCTCGTCCTGCCGCTGCATGGCGTTGTAGCCGCATCCGCAAAGGCTGACGGCGAGCAGCACGAGCACGAGATTGCGCAGCAGTTTCATGGCGGGGCTCCGTTCCGGTGAGGAGGCCATTGCAGCATCCCGCGCCGAACCGCGCAATCAGAACCAGCGCGCGCCCAGCACCAGCACCCAGCTCAGCACCATCAGCACCAGCAGCAGGAACACCGCGGCCGAGCCCATGTCCTTGGCGCGGCCGGCCAGTTCGTGGAACTCCGGGCTGACCTTGTCGACCACCGCCTCGATCGCGGAATTGAGCAGCTCGGCCGACAGCACCAGGAAGGCCGGCGCCACCAGCGCGAGCTTTTCCAGCGCGCCCTGCCCCAGCCACAGGCCCAGCGGGATCAGCACCACCGCCAGCATCGCCTCCAGCCGGAACGAGGCCTCGTGCCGCCAGCCCGCGCGCAGGCCCAGCATCGACCAGCGGAAGGCATTCCAGAGTTGGCGCGGGTTGCCGCGAAATCCGTGGCCTGGCATGGGGAGCGGGTCTCCGGCGAGCGACGCCCGCATCGCGGGGCAAACGGCGATGATGCCACAGGCCGGCCCCGTACTTCCGCGGCGGCGCTTCGGATATTGCGCTGCAGCGAAGCGGGCAGGACGGATGGGTTACGCTTCGGCGGTTGTGGCGCGGTTCAGCGCCGCGACTCGCCGGTCGCGCTTGCGCGACCGTTGTACTCCCCAGCTTGGAATCGATGCATGGCAATCCAGAATCCACCCGTTTCGCAAACACGGTCGTTCAGTACCGTCTTCCTGATCGAGATGTGGGAGCGCTTCGGCTTCTACGGCATGCAGGTGCTGATGGTCACCTACATGATGAAGAAGCTGGGCTTCGTCGACATCAAGGCGAACCTGGTGTGGGGTGCGGCCGCCGCGCTGATCTACGTGACGCCGGCGATCGGCGGCTGGGTGGGCGACAAGCTGATCGGCACCCGCCGCACCATGCGCATCGGCGCCATGGTGTTGATGCTGGGCTATGCGCTGCTGTGGATTCCCACCGACAACGCCTCGTTCCTGTACCTCGCGCTGGGCGTGATCATCGTCGGCAACGGCATGTTCAAGCCGAACGCCGGCAACCTGGTGCGCAAGATCTACGAGGGCAACGACACCAAGATCGACAGCGCGTTCACCATCTACTACATGGCGGTGAACATCGGCTCGATGATCTCGATGACGCTGACGCCTTGGATCCGCGACTACGTGGGTGAGCACTACGGCGACGACTGGGGCTGGCACACCGCGTTCGGCGTGTGCGCGATCGGCCTGCTGCTGGGCCTGGCGAACTACGCGCTGATGAGCCGCACGCTGAAGCACATCGGCTCGCCCGCGGACAGCGAGCCGATGAAGCTGAAGCGCCTCGCCGGCGTGCTGGGCGGCGCCATCGCGCTGGTGTTCGTGTCCGCCTTCATCCTGCACAACGAACTGGTGGCGCGCATCTGTGTATACGCGGCCGGCTTGGTGCTGCTCTATATCTTCGGCCACCTGATCTCCAAGAGTCACCGCGACGAGCGCGCCGGCCTGATCGCCGCCCTGGTGCTGGTGATCCAGACGATCTTCTTCTTCATCTTCTACCAGCAGATGTCCACCTCGCTGAACCTGTTCGCGCAGAAGAACGTGGACCTGTCGTTCGGCGTGTTCGGCTTGCACCTGTTCAACTGGATCCCCGAGCAGTTCCAGAACCTCAACGCGATCTGGATCGTGGTGCTGAGCCCGGTGCTGGTATTCGCGTACAACACGCTGGGCCGGCTGGGCAAGGATCCCTCGATCGCCGCCAAGTTCGCCTGGGGCTTCGCCGCGGTGGCGATCGGCTACTTCATGTACGGCCTCGGTGCGCGCTTCGCGGTGGCCGGGCAGGTCTCCTCGTGGACCATGGTGTGGGGCTACGGCTTCTACTCGCTGGGCGAGCTGCTGGTGTCGGGCCTGGGCCTGGCGATGATCGCCCGCTACGTGCCGGAGCGCATGGGCGGCTTCATGATGGGCGCCTACTACGTGGCCTCGGGCATCTCGCAGTACCTGGGCAGCGTGGTGGCGAACTTCGCGCACGTGCCGAAGGACGTGGTCGATCCGGTGGTCTCGCTGCCGATCTACATCGACCTGTTCGACAAGCTCGGCTTCGCCGGCGTCGCCTGCACCGCGATCGCGCTGGCCATGCTGCCGCTGATGAAGAAGCTCTCCGCCAGCCATGCCGACGTGGCGGCGACCCGCGAGCCGCTGCCCGCCGTGCGCAGCGAGGAGTTCGACACGCCCTGAGCCAAGCCGCGCCCGCCGCCGGACGGTGGCGGGCGCGGGCGGCAGGTCGCCTCGCATGACGCAGCGGCACCTCAAGAACCGTATCGGCCCGTTCGCGCTGGCGCGCGCGCTGGCCTGGCTGCGCCTGTGCGCGATCGGCGGGCAGAGCGTGGCCGTGCTGGTCTGCGCGCTCTGGCTGCACCTGCCGATACCGCTGCTGCCGCTGCTGGCCTGCATCGGCCTGCTCGCGGTGTTCTCGATGCTGGCAGCATGGCGGCTGGGCCGCCCATGGCCGATCGGCGAAGGCGAGACGATCGCCCACATCGGCGTCGACACCCTGGTGCTGGGCGTGCTGCTGTACTTCACCGGTGGCGCCAGCAACCCCTTCGTTACCTTGCTGGTGGTGCCGATCGCGCTGTCCGCGGCGACGCTGTCGATCCGCGCCATTCTCGCGGTGGCCGCCCTCGCCGGCGCCGCCTATCTGCTGCTGCTGCGCTGGTACGTGCCGCTGCCTGTGCTCGACGGCGTGCACGACCACGGCTTCTCGCTGCACGTGGTCGGCATGGGCGTGAACTTCGTCATCATGGCGCTGCTGCTGGGCTTCTTCACCAACCGGCTGGCACGTGCGCTGCGCATGCAGCAGCTGGCGATGCAACGCGTGCACGAGCGCGCGCTGCGCGACGAGGGCATCCTCGCCATCGCCACCCAGGCCGCCGGCGCCGCGCACGAGCTCAACACGCCGCTGTCCACCATGCGCACCCTGCTGCCCGAGCTGCGCCGCGAGCATGCCGGCGATGCCGGGCTGGCCGAGGATCTCACCCTGCTCGAAGGCCAGGTGGACCGCTGCCGCGACATCCTGCGCGAGATGGTGGCGTTCGGCCAGGCCCAGCTCTCGCAGGAGCCCGAGCGGATGGACATGGCGCAGTTCCTGCACAGCTGCATCGAACGCTTCCAGCTGCTGCACCCCGAGGCCGAGCTGGAGCAGCAGCTGGACGAGGACACCGCGCGACTGCCGCTGCACGTGCCGCCCGGGCTGCGCCACGCGCTGCTGAACCTGCTGAACAACGCCGCCGACGCCTCCGCCCAGCGCGATTCGCGCGAAGTGCTGCTGCAGGTGGAGCGCGAAGGCGAGTGGCTGCAGTTCCGGGTGATCGACCGCGGCCCCGGCTTCGCCAGCACCGAGGGCAACGCGCGGCTGGGGCACTCGCAGAAGCAGACCGGCTTGGGGCTGGGCCTCACCCTCGCGGTAGCCACCGCCGAGCGCCTCAACGGCGAGATCACCGCGCGCAACACCGACGACGGCGCGGTAGTCTGCCTGCGCCTGCCGCTGGCGGTGATTTCACGGCGCTGAACCGCATGCGGCAAAATGGGTGCCGTCGCCTCGCCGGAATCCCCGCATGAACGAGCCAGCCTACCCGTCCTCCGCGCGCCCACTGCTGCTGGTGGACGACGACGCCACCTTCGTGCGCGTGCTGAGCCGCGCACTCACCTCGCGCGGCTTCGAGGTGATCTCGGCCACCAACCTCGGCGACGCGCGCATGCTGGCGCGCCGGCACCAGCCGCGCTATTGCGTACTCGACCTGAAGCTCGGCGAGGAGAACGGCCTGCGCCTGATCCCCGAGCTGCAGACCCTGGTGCCGGACATGCGCATCCTGCTGCTCACCGGCTACGCCTCGATCGCCACCGCGGTGGAAGCGATCAAGCGCGGCGCGCACGACTACCTGGCCAAGCCGGTGGACGCCGACGCCGTGGTGCGCGCCCTGCTCGACGGCGACAACGGCGCGGAAGGCGAGGACGAGGACCTGCCCGACGCCCCCGAGGCGCCGCTGGCCTTGCGACGGCTGGAATGGGAACACATCCAGCGCGTGCTCACGGAGTGCAACGGCAACATCTCCGAGACCGCGCGCCGGCTGGGCATGCACCGGCGCACCCTGCAGCGCAAGCTGGGCAAGCATCCGGTGCGCGAACGGCCCGACGGCGAGGGCTGACCGGCGGCGGCTGCGACAACGCGCCATCTGTCGTCGTCACGGAAGGCGGCTAAGCTGGGCAACCTTGGACCATGGTCAAGGGTTATCGCATGGACGTCCGTTTCCCCGTCGCGCTGCTGCTGGCCGCCACCAGCGGCATGGCATGCGCCGACACGCCGCCGCAATCCACCACGCTGGCGCCGGTACACGTGCACGCGAGCGACACCGCCGTATTGGACACGCCCAGCGTCACCGTGCACATCGATCGCCAGCGCCTGCAACAGCAGAACCTGGTCGACAGCGCCGACGCGCTGCGCTACGCGCCGAACCTGCAGGTGCGCCAGCGCTACATCGGCGATCCCAACGCCACCCTCAGCGGCCGCAACTCGGGCACGCTGCAGAGCGCGCGCAGCCTGCTCTACGTCGACGGCCTGCTGCTCTCCAACCTGATGAGCAACAACTGGGACGGCGCGCCGCGCTGGGGCATGGTGGCGCCCGGCGAAATCGGCGCGGTGGACGTGCTGTACGGCCCGTACTCGGCGCTGTATCCCGGCAACGCGATGGGCACCACGGTACTGATCCACACCCGCCTGCCCGACCGGTTGGTCGCCAGCGCCGACGCGCAATATTTCAGCCAGGACTACGGCGACCGCTACGGCGCCGGCGGCCATTACGACGGCCACCGCCTCGCCGCCCAGCTCGGCGACCGGCAGGGCCGCTGGCGCTGGCTGCTCGCGCTCAACCAGCTCGACAACCACGGCCAGCCGATGCAGTACGCCACCGCCAAGGCGGGCGGCAACGCGGCCGCCGCCGTGCCGGTGGACGGCGCCACGCCGGACCGCAACCCCAACGGCACACCGCGGCTGGTCTACGGCGCCAACAGCATCGAGCACACCCGGCAGAGCCAGGTCGCCCTGCAGGTAGGCGTGGACATCACGCCCGCGGTCAACGCGCTGTTCTCGCTGGGCTGGTGGCACAACCGCGCGTTCGACGCCACCCGCAGCCTGATCCGCGACACCGCGGGGCAACCGGTGTACGGCGGCAGCATCCTCGCCGGCGGCAAGCTCTGGAGCCTGCCCGCCAGCGGACTCGCGCCCAGCGCCTTCGACCAGACCCACGTGCTCTACGGCGCCGAGCTGGCCGGCCATCTCGACAACGGCTGGCACTGGGATGCCGTGGCCAGCCGCTACGACTACCGGCACAACCTCGAACACGATGCGGCCGGCTCGTCCGCCATCAGCGCGCGGAGCGGCCCCGGCTCGGTGGCCGACATGGACGGCTCCGGCTGGAGCACGCTCGACCTGCGCAGCTCCGGTCCGCTGGGCGACGAGAACAGGCTGTATGCGGGCGCGCATCTCGACCGCTACCGGCTGACCTCGCGCGTGCGCGCCGCCAGCGACTGGCGCGGCCCCGCCGACGGCCCGCTGGTCAGCGCCTACGCCGGCCGCACGCAGACGCGCGCGTTCTACCTGCAGGACGTGTGGAGCTTCGCCGAAGCCTGGGCGCTGACCCTGGGCGGGCGCTGGGAACAGTGGCGCGCATACGACGGCCTGCGCGCCTCCGCCAGTACCGCACTGGGCTATCCCTCGCGCCGCCGCAGCGACTTCTCGCCCAAGGCCGCGCTGAACTGGGACGTGGCCGCCGACTGGCAACTGCGCCTGTCCTTCGGCAAGGCGGTGCGCTATCCCACCGTCGAGGAACTGTTCCAGGGCTCGGTCTCCGGCAACGCGATCGTCAACAACAATCCCGACCTGCAACCCGAGCGCGACTGGTCCAGCGACCTCAGCCTGATCCGCACCTTGCCGCACGGCCACTGGCGCGTGTCGCTGTACCAGGACCGCGTGGCCGACACGCTGTACACGCAGACCGACATCACCCTGCCGGTGCCGGTCACCAGCGTGCAGAACATCGACAGCGTGCGCACGCGCGGCATCGAGGGCGAGCTGGCGCTGACCGACATCGGCGGCGCTCCCGTGGACCTCACCGCCAGCGCCGCCTGGAACCAGGCGACCACCCTGCGTGACCGGCAGTTCCCGGCGGCGGACGGCAAGGCCTTCCCGCGCATCCCGCGCCTGCGCGCCAGCCTGTTCGCCGACTGGCGTTTCGCGCCGGACTGGGATGCCTCGCTGGGCCTGCGCCACTCCGGCCGCCAGTACGGCACGCTGGACAACATCGACTTCGTGGACAGCTACGGCGCGGTGAGCCGCTTCACCGTGGCCGACGCGAAACTGCGCTGGCGCTTCGCGCCGCAATGGACCGCGTCGCTGGGCGTGGACAACCTCGGCAACGAGCATTACTGGGTCTACCATCCCTACGCCGGCCGCACCTGGTTCGGCGAGTTGCACTGGGAGTTGTAGCTCTCGCTTTTCCCCTCTCCCGCGACCGAAGGAAGTCCCTTTGGGGCATGCAGGGGAGGAGCAACGAACCAAGACCGACGCCATGCGCAAATTGATCCTCACCCTGCTCTGCCTGCTGTCCTCCGCCGCCCTCGCCCACGACATGCCCGGCATGAAGATGCCTCGCGGCCCAGCGCTGGGCGCCAGCGCCGCCTTCGACGCGCACCGCCGGTTGTGGGTGGTGGACGCGGCGGACGGCCACGTGCGCCTGCGCCGGTCCGACGACTTCGGCAAGACGCTGAGCGCGCCGGTGGACGTCAACGCCGTCGCCGAACCGATCTACGACTCGGGCGAGAACCGGCCGAAGATCGCGTTCGGCCCGAAAGGCGAGCTTTACGTGAGCTGGTCGCAGCCGCGCGCGAAGCCGTGGACCGGCTACGTGCGCTTCGCCCGTTCGCTGGACGGCGGCGCACACTTCAGCACGCCGATCACCGTGCACCACGACCGCGCCGAGATCACCCACCGTTTCGACGCGCTGGCGGTGGACGGCCAAGGTCGCGTGGTGATCGCCTGGATCGACAAGCGCGGCCTGGAGGCGGCGAAGGCCAAGGGCCAGCCCTATCTCGGCGCCGCGGTGTACTACAGCTGGTCGAGCGACGCCGGCCAGAGCTTCGTACCCGAACGCAAGCTGATGGACAACTCCTGCGAGTGTTGCCGCATCGCGCTGGCGCGCACGCCGGACGGCGAGGTCGCGGCATTCTTCCGCGGCGTCTACGGCGACAACATCCGCGACCACGCGTTCGCCCTGCTGCCCACCGACGACGCCCCCGTGCACGCCGAACGCGCCACCTTCAGCGGCTGGCGCATCGCCGCCTGCCCGGAGCAAGGCCCGGGCCTCGCCATCGGCGCCGACGGCACGCGCCATGCGGTGTGGTACGAGGCCAGCCACGGCCCCGCGATCTGGTATGGCCAGCTCGATCCCGGCCAGCCGCCGAAACACCTGCTGAAACTCGCCGGCCCCGGCGCCAGCCACGCCGACGTGGCCGTGCACGGCAAGACCGTGTGGCTGGCCTGGAACCAGGTCGACGCGAACGGCTACACGCTGATGCTGCGCGTTTCCACCGACGGCGGCCTGCACTTCGCCGCGCCGCGCACCATCGCACACTCCGTCGCCGCCGTGGGCTCGCCGCAATTGCTGACCTGGCAGGGCCGCGCCTTCGTGGCGTGGAACACCGCCGACGGCTTCCGCCTGGTTCCCACGGAGGCGCCGTGATGCGCCGTCTCGTCCTCGCCGCCCTGCTTGCCCTGACGCTGCCGGCCGGCGCCCATGCCGGCACGCTGGCGCCGCTGTCTGCCGCGGAGATCCCCGCGTTGCTCAAGCCGCCTGCACACGGCGTGCGCATCCTCGCCGTGTGGGCGCTGGACTGCGCCTACTGCGAGGCGAACATGCAGGCGCTGGCGAAGCTGCAGCGCGCGCACCCGCGCGAGATCGAGCTGGTCACCGTGGCCACTGACAGCATCGCGCACGGTGTGGCGATTTCGGCACGTCTCGAGGCCATGCACATGGACAGCTATCCGGCCCACGCCTATGCCGAAGCCTCGCCCGAGCGGCTCGATTACCTGCTCGACCCGGACTGGGGCGGCGAGACGCCACGCACCGAAGTCATCCGGGCCGATGGCAGCCGCCTTGGCATCAGCGGCGAACTCACCGCGGCGCAGCTGCAAAAGCTCTTGTAGGAGCGCACCCTGTGCGCGAATGCCCCGGCGCTGATCGAAGCCAATAGGCATTCGCGCACAGGGTGCGCTCCTACGGCTGGTCGTCGCCGTCGTCCGTGCTGGCGCCCGGCGCAGGCGGCGCGGAGCTGCCGTCGTCCTCGTCGCCGTAGATCGCCACGTGCGGCACGCCGCTGGCGTCGATCCAACCGCGGTACATGCCGTCCGTGTTGAACGGAATCGCGATGTTGCCGTGCGCGTCCAGCGCGATCGCACCGCCGTTGCCGCCCAGCGCGGGAATCTCCTGGTTGATCACCACCGCCGCGGCGCGCTTGATCGGCACGCGCATCTGGCTCACCTGCATGCAGATCGCGTGTGCCGCCACGGTGCGGATGTAGTACTCGCCCCAGCCAGTGCCGGACACCGCGCAGTCGCTGTTCGCGTAGGTGCCCGCGCCGATGATCGGCGAGTCGCCGATACGGCCCCAGCGCTTGTCGACCATGCCGCCGGTGGAGGTGCCGGCGGCGAGGTGGCCCTGCGCATCCAGCGCCACCGCGCCCACGGTGCCGAAGTGCTTGGCGGCTTCCTCGTCCGCGTGCGGCTTGCCGGCGGCGTCCTCCTTGAGCGCCTTCTGCAACTGCTGCCAGCGCTCCTCGGTGCGGAAATACGAGGGATCGACCAGCGGCATGCCGATGCTCTGCGCAAACGTCTCGGCGCCGCGGCCGGACAGCATCACGTAGGGCGTCTTCTCCATCACCGCGCGCGCGAGCAGGATCGGGTTCCTGATCCGCTCGACGCCGGCCACCGCGCCGGCACGGCGGCTGTCGCCGTCCATGATCGCCGCGTCCAGTTCGTTCCGGCCGTCGTGGGTGAACACCGCGCCCTTGCCGGCGTTGAAGTTCGGGTCGTCCTCCAGCACCACGATCGCCGCGCTCACCGCATCCACCGCGCTCCTGCCAGCCTTGAGCTGGGCGTAGCCCTCCCGCAGCGCCTGCGTCATCGCCGCGCGTATCGCCTTCTCCTTCGCCGGCGTGAGATCGCGCTTGATGACCCCGGCGCCGCCGTGGATCACCAGCACGGGCGGCACGGCGGCGTGGCTCATCGTGGCGACTCCGAGGGCGGCAAGGACAGGCAGCAGGCGGCGCGGCTTCACGGGACTCTTTCCCTGAGGACAACGGGGAAAGTATAGCGAGCCGCGACGCCAGGGCCTCCCCTCCGTCAACAATCAGGACTTGGACTTCGCATCACGCGCCGGACAACCTGCCATCGGCGTGACGTCGAGGGCATAACCCTTGCCCTCGGCATGCTGCGTCTCGCCGAGCGCACCGTGCAACCGAGGCTTCGCCACCCGCTTGCCACCCTCCATCACAACCAAATCCATGCGGAGCCGGTTATCACCCTCGGGGATCGGCGTAGCATCAATCGTCCTGTCACCTACGCGCACAGAACCAGTCTCGCCGGGCTTCATGCACAGCCCCATTCTCCAATCACCTTGCTGTCCAGCATGACCATCATTGGCACTCAACTTCATGGTCAACTGGTACTCGCTGACAGCGGCACCGACTATCGATGCATTTGCCGGAGCACTGGCGGCATAGACCGTACCGGCCACGACCACGGCCAGCATACAGACGGCGACCATACCGGCACTGCGGCGCAGGCGGTTCGGTGCAGCTGATTTCAACATGGCAATACGCTCCGTAAGTGGATGACGAGGGGACCACGCGCAGCCCACCGGCAGCGCGAACGCGGCCGACTGGGTTTTCAACATCGCGTTCGCATAGCTGCGGCGTTGCGCGCCGTGCCCGCGCAGCACCGCAGCATCGCAGGCCAGCTCCTGGTCGTGGCGCAGCGCCGCGAGCGCCCACCACGCCAGCGGGTGGCACCAGAACAGCGCGGCAAGCAGTTGCGCGAACAGGCACCACCAGCCGTCGCCGCGCTGCGCATGCGCGTCCTCGTGGGCGAGGATCAACGCCTGCTCGATGGTGTCGTAGCGCTCGGCGAAATCCACCGGCAGCACGATACGGCTGCGCCATGCGCCGACCAGGGCCGGGCCGACATCGATACGGGTGGCGCGCAGCACCGGCCGGCGCGACCGCGCATCCGCCATCGGCGTGGCGCCGTGCAGCCGACGCCGATAGGCGAGTTGCGCCAGGGCGGCCAGCACAAATACGGCGACACCACCGGCCAACCACAGCAGCATGGCCCCGACGCGCCAGTCGAAACCGCTCGCAACGCCCGCCTGCGGCGCCACCGTGCCCGCCGCCGAAGTGATCGTGTACACCAGCGGCGGCAACGGCGCCAACGCCGCGGCATGTGGCAGCTGGCTGGCCAGCAGCGCCAGCGGCGGCAGCAGCCACAGCTGGAACGCGCGCTCGGCGCCGAACCAGCGACGGCACGGCCTGCGCAGCGCGGCGACGACCAGCACCGCCGCAGTGAAGGCCAGCAGCGCCAGCCAGCCGCGGGCTGCCCATGCCGCCGCCAATGGTGCAAGACTCGGCAGGTGCAGCTCATTCATCGTCGAGCTCCTTCAGCAGCTTGCGCAGTTCGGCGATGTCCTTCTTCGTGAGCCTGCGCTGCTCGGAGAAATGCGCCACCAACGGCGCCACGCGACCGTCGAACAGGCGGTCGAGCAGGCCCTTGCTCTCCTGCGAGACGTACTTCTCGCGGCTCAGCAGCGGCATGTAGAGGTAGCGACGGCCATCCTTCTCCGCCTTCACCGCCTTCTTCTTCAACAGGCGGTTGAGCAGGGACTTCACCGTACCCTCCTGCCAGTCCTGCACCGGACCGACCTCGGCGAGGATCTCCTCGGCGCTGCGCGGCGACGCGCGCCACAGCACTTCCATCACCACCGCCTCGGCTTCGCTGATTGCCATGACGCCACCGTTTACATGTGTAAGTGAAATAATGTTTACATGCGTAAATGCCGACGTCAAGCTCATCGCCCGGGTCGACGCGATTTGCTCCTCCCCCTGCAAGCTGGGGGAGGCCGGAAGGGGGTAAAACCTGACCGCAAGGGCCACTCCACCCCGACCCTCCCCCGCGACCGAAGGAAGTCCCTTTGGGACGCGCAGGAGAGGGAGGAAAACATCTTGCGACCTTGGTACGAGACGGCCCTGCGCCAATCCGTCGTATCCTTGGCAGCTGGTTCCCCTGCACGAAGGCACGGCAATGGACAAGGTTTGCGCAAGCGCGGCGAAGGCTCTCGACGGTCTGCTGTTCGACAACATGACGATCGCGGCGGGCGGCTTCGGCCTGTGCGGCATCCCCGAGAACCTGATCGGCGCGCTGCTGGAAGCCGGCACCAAGGGGTTGACCATCGTGGGCAACAACGCTGGCGTGGACGATTTCGGCATGGGGCCGCTGCTGAAGACCCATCAGGTGAAGCGCGTCTACGCCTCCTACGTGGGCGAGAACAAGGAGTTCGAGCGCCAGGTGCTGTCTGGCGAGCTGGAGCTGCACCTCACCCCGCAGGGCACGCTGGCCGAGAAGCTGCGCGCCGGCGGCGCCGGCATCCCGGGCTTCTACACGCGCACCGCGTTCGGCACCAAGCTGGCCGAAGGCAAGGAAACCAAGGTGTTCGACGGCAAGGACTACGTGCTGGAGGAGGCGATCCGTGCCGACGTCTCCATCGTGAAGGCGTGGAAGGGCGATCGCCTCGGCAACCTCGTCTTCCGCGAGACCGCGCGCAACTTCAACCCGATGATCGCCACCTGCGGCAAGGTCTGCGTGGCCGAGGTGGAGCACCTGGTCGAGGTGGGCGAACTGGACCCGAACAACATCCACGTGCCGGGTATCTACGTCGACCGCATCATCCAGGGCGCGAAGTACGAGAAGCGCATCGAGTTCCGCACCATCGCCGGCGCCAACACCGGCAAGGAAAACCCCATGCGCACCGCGCTGGCGCAGCGCGCCGCGAAGGAGTTGCGCGACGGCTTCTACGTGAACCTCGGCATCGGCATCCCGACTCTGGTGGCCAATTACATTCCCGAAGGCATGGATGTGGTGCTGCAGTCGGAGAACGGCCTGCTCGGCATCGGCCCGTTCCCCACCGAGGCGCGGATCGATCCCGACCTGATCAACGCGGGCAAGCAGACCGTCACCACCCTGCCCGGCTCCAGCTTCTTCTCCAGCGCCGACTCGTTCGCGATGATCCGCGGCGGCCACATCGACCTGGCCATCCTCGGCGGCATGGAAGTCTCGGCCACCGGCGACCTCGCGAACTGGATGGTGCCCGGCAAGATGGTGAAGGGCCCGGGCGGTGCGATGGACCTGGTCAGCGGCGTGCGCCGTGTGGTGGTGCTGATGGAGCACTGCGCGAAGGACGGTTCCCCGAAGATCAAGGAGCAGTGCGAGCTGCCGATCACCGGCAAGGCATGCGTGGACCTCATCATCACCGACCTCGCGGTGTTCGAAGTGGCCAAGGGCAAGGGCCTCACCCTGGTCGAACTCAACCCCGGCGTGACGCTGGACGAGGTGAAGGCGAAGACCGGCTGCGTGTTCGCGGTGGGTGCCGCGCTGAAGCAGTAATCACGACTGCGGCAAACCTGCAGGAGCGCACCCTGTGCGCGAATGCTCTTGGCTTCGATCAAGCACCGGAGCAAATCGCGCACGACCGAAGTGAAGTCCCTTGTGGACAGGGTGCGCTCCTGCCCGCGGTGCACCTCAAGCCGCGGCCGGCAAGGTCTCCGGGAAACGCACGCGCGCCACACCCGGCTTGCCCGGCGCATGCAGTTCCAGCGGCCAGGCGAAGCGGTCGCTGATGCGCTGGGCGATCGCCAGTTCGAAGCTGAGCCGTTCGTCGCCGGCGCCGCTTGCGCGGACCGGTGCGGCGCCAGCCGCCGCATGGCTCACGGTGATCGCGCCGGGCAGCACGGTGACCACTACACGGCCCGTATCGGCATGCTGGCAGGCATCGCGAATCAGTTGCCAGCACAGCACCGAGAACGCGCGCGCGGAAGCATGCAGCGCGAAGCGCGCCGGTTCCTCCAGCTGCAGTTCCACCGACGAGCCGGCCATCAGGTCGCGCGCGGTTTCCAGTTCGCGGCGCAGCACGTCGTTCACCACGAACCGTTCGGCGGTGCCGCCGGGATCGGATTCGCGCGCGAGGATCAGCAACACCTCGACCAGTGCCTCCAGCTCGCGCGTGGCGCGGTGGATGCGCCGCACCGAGCGACGCCCGCATTCGCTGAGACCATTCTCGTCGGCCAGCATGTCCACCGCCATGCGGATCACGGTGAGCGGCGTGCGCAACTCGTGGCTGGCGTCGCGGGTGAAGTTGCGTTCGCGCTGGCCGTAATCGGCGATGCGCGAGGCAAAGCCGTGCAGGCCGTACGCCAGCGCGACGAGATCGGCGTCGGCGTCCTGCGGCAGGCGCTCGGGGCGCAACGCGGCCGGGTCGGACAGGCCGTCGTGCCACTCGCGGATCAGCCGCGCCAGCGCGCTCACCGAACGCCATTCGCGCCGCGTGGCCAGCCAGGCAAGGCCGGTGACGATCACGATCACCGCGATCGCCGCCGGCAGCGGCGCCTGGTCGTAGGCGCCCATCACGCAGACGATCGCCACCGCCACCAACTGCAGCGAGAACACCCAGGCGATGCGGCGCCGGAAGGCACCGGCGCGGAAGATCGCCGCGCCATCCACTTCTTTCGCATTCATCTACGTTCGCGCATCACGCCATGTGGGCAGCCGTGGCCACTTCCGCGTCAAGATCCGCGAGCCTGTAGCCAGCCGAATGGATGGTGTGTAGCAGAGGCCGCGGGAAGGGTTTGTCAATGACGCGGCGCAGGTTGTACAGGTGCGAACGCAGCGTGTCGGAATCGGGCAGCATGTCGCCCCAGATCTCGCGCTCGATGTCGCGCCGGCTCACCACGCGCGGCGATTCGCGCATCAGGATCGCCAGCAGCTTCAGGCCGATCGGCGACACGGTGAGCTCCTGCCCCGCACGGGTCAACCGCAGCGTGGCGGTGTCCAGCGTCATGTCGCCCACGTTGAGCACCTCGGCCGAGACCTGGCGGCGGTCGCGACGGATCAATGCGCGCAGCCGCGCCTCCAGCTCGCGCACCTCGAAGGGCTTCACGAGGTAATCATCGGCGCCGGCTTCCAGCCCGATCAGCTTGTCCTCCAGCGTGTCGCGGGCGGTGAGCATCAGCACCGGGGTGGCCTTCTTCGCCTCGCGGCGCAGCTTGCGGCAAACCTCGAGGCCGTCGAGGCCGGGCAGCATCAGGTCCAGCACGATCACGTCGTAGCTGCTGGTCACTGCCAGGTGCAGCCCGCTGGCACCGTCGGCCGCGTAGTCCACGGAATAGCCGCAGCGCTCCAGGAACTCGCCCACCGTCTCGGCGATCTGGCGGTTGTCTTCCACCAGCAGAATCAGGCCGGCCTGCTCGTCGTGTCCGCTCATGTCGCTCCTCCCGCGTGGCTTCACAAATGTGAAGAGCTAACCGGGCATGCGGTGATGACAGCGTGAAAACCACCTGGAAACGTTCAGCTCAAGGGCGCAGCAAGGGCTGCAGCTCGCGCCACACGTTCTCCAGCACTTTCGGCTCCCCGGCCGCCGTCGGATGCAGGCCGGCGGCCTGCATCAGAGCCGGATCGAGCGCCACACCGTCGAGCAGGAAGGGCAGCAGGGCCACGTGCTTTTGCCGCGCCAGATCGGCGTAGACCGCGCGCAGGCCGTCGCGGTACTGCGGACCGTAGTTCACCGGCAGTTCGATGCCCAAAAGCAGCACCTTCGCGTGCGTGGCCTGGGCCGCGGAGACCATCGCCGCGAGGTTGTCGCGCAACTGGTTCAGCGACAGGCCGCGCAGGCCGTCGTTCGCGCCCAGCTCGATCACCACCACACCCGGTCGATAAGTCGCCAGCAGCGCCGGCAGGCGGTTGCGCCCGGACAACGAGGTCTCGCCGCTGATGCTGGCATTGACCACGACCCAAGGCGGCACCATCTTGCCTAGACGGACTTCCAGCAGATGCACCCAGCCCTGCTCCGTCGCAATGTTGTGCGCGGCGGACAGCGAATCACCCAGCACCAGCACGGTACGTGCGGGCGCGGCCTGCACCGCGACGACGGCACCGGCCAGCCACAACAGCAAGCACAGGAAACGACGCATGAGCGGCACGCCCCACCTTGTCCTGGAAGCGCACGATGTTAGCAAGTCGGTGGACGGCCCCGAGGGGCGGCTGCAGATCCTCGACCGCGTGAGCCTGCACGTCGCCGCCGGCGAGAGCTTCGCCATCGTCGGCGCCTCCGGCTCGGGCAAGACCACCCTGCTCGGCTTGCTCGCGGGGCTGGACACGCCGAGTTCCGGCAGCATCCGCCTCGACCGCCATGCGCTGGAGACGCTGGACGAGGAAGCGCGCGCCGACCTGCGTCGACGCCTGGTGGGCTTCGTGTTCCAGTCCTTCCATCTGCTGCCCGCGCTCAGCGCCGAGGAAAACGTGATGCTGCCGCTGGAACTGGAAGGCGATGCGCAGGCCCGCACGAAAGCGCGCGCAGCACTGGAAGCGGTGGGCCTCACCGTACGCCGCCGCCACTACCCCGCCCAGCTCTCCGGCGGCGAGCAGCAGCGCGTGGCGATCGCCCGCGCCTTCGTGCACGGCCCACGCCTGCTGTTCGCCGACGAACCCACCGGCAACCTCGACCAGCGCACCGGCCACCACATCGCCGACCTGCTGTTCGCGCTGAACCGCGACCACCGCACCACCCTGGTGCTGGTCACCCACGACGCGCAGCTCGCCGCGCGTTGCCAGCGGCGCATCGAGCTGGAGGAGGGGCGCGTGCTGGCGCCGGTCGCGGCGGTGAACGCATGAGCGCGCATATTTCTCCCCTCGCCCGCTTTTTCCATTCACTCCCCTCGCCCGCTTGCGGGAGAGGGGCCGGGGGAGAGGGAGCTTTTGCTCTTTCCACGCCGGATTCAAAGCGGTTTCGAGCGCCTGCCGGCGCCCGAGTTACTTTTCTCTTGCGTGGCCAGGAGAAAAGTAACCAAAAGAGAAGGCCACCCCGGTTGGCGCTTGCCGGGCATCCTGCCCGGCAAGTCCGTGAGGCGGGGCCGGGCTTTTCGAGCGGGCATCGGGCAACCGCTCCTGCGTTGCCTCAACTCGGGCATCCATGCCCTCGCCTGCCCGCGCGAAAAGGCGAGTCCATCCATGGACTCGCCCGCTGCGCGGCTTGGTCGTCCCCGCCTCACCGCCGCCCAGGGGCCCTGCAAGAGCAGGCGCGCTTCCTGCGCGCCAGAAGCAACGGCAACAGCCGAAGCAAAACGCTGTGTTCCCGTAGTCTCCCTCCCCTGCGTGCAGGGGAGAGCTGGAATGGGGTGCTCTTGCTGTTGCCCTTGCTTCTGCGCGCAGGAGCGCGCTGCTCCACCCGGGCCCCCTATGGCGCGGCGGGCGGGGCGCGGAAAGTCCGCAGGATGGCCGGCAGGGATGCCGGCCAGTTTTCCGCCGGCACACGGAGGTGCCGTCGGAAAACCCCGCAACCCGCACGCGCACCCGGAAGGCAGGATGCCTGGAGGGCGCGCCATCGGGGTGCCGTTTCTCTTTGGCTACTTTCTCTTTGGGCAAGCAAAGAGAAAGTAGCTCGGCTGCCGGCAGGCAGGCGAAACCGCTTTGAAACTTGCGACAGTACGACGAGAAAAGCCCCTCTCCCCCACCCCTCTCCCGCAAGCGGGCGAGGGGAGAAAAGCTACCTCACCCCAACCCTCTCCCTCGACGGTGAAGCTGTCGAGGGAGAGGGAGCCGGGGCGCAGCCATGAAGCTCCTGCGCCTCGCCCTGCGCAACCTGCGCCGCGAGTGGCGGCTGCCCGAGCTGCGCACCCTGGCCGGATCCCTGCTGCTGGCTGTGCTGGCGCTCGGCGTGGTGGCCACGCTGGCCACGCGGGTGGAGCGCGGCATCCTGGCCAGCGCGGCGGAGCTGATCGGTGGCGACATCGGCGTCTCGGCACCGCAGACCGTGCCGGAGGCCTTCGCCGACGAAGCGCGTCGCGATGGCCTCGCCATCAGCCACGCCGCCGGCTTTCCCAGCGTGGCCTTCGCCCACGAGCGCAGCCAGTTGCTCGACGTGCAGGCCACCGGCAGCGCGTATCCGCTGCGCGGCAAGCTGGTGCTCGCCGACGCCGATGGCCGGCAACGCAACGGCCACGGCCCCGCCATCGGCACGGTCTATCTCGATCACCGCGCGCTGGTGGCGCTCGCGCTCAAGGTGGGCGACCCGCTGCAGCTGGGCGGCAAGGAACTGCGCATCGCCGCGGAACTGGTGCAGCAGCCCGACGGCGGCGCGCTGGTGACGCTGGCGCCGCGCGCGCTGATGAGCCTGATCGATGCCGAACAGGCCGGCCTGCTGGGCACCGGCAGTCGTGCGCAGCACCGCCTGTTGCTGGCTGGCGCGCCGGAGGCGGTGCAGCGCTGGCGCGCCTGGGCGCAGCGGCAAACCCTGCCGCAGGGCGCTGAACTGATCACGCCCGAACAGACCCAGGAACGCATGCGCACCGCATTCGACCGTGCCGGCGCCTTCCTGCATCTCACCGCCTTGCTCGCCGCCCTGCTCGCGGGCGTGGCGATCGCGCTCTCCGCGCAACGCTACGCGCGACGCAAGACACCCGAGGTGGCGCTGCTGCGCGCACTGGGCACGCCGCGCCGACGCGTGGTGGGCCTCTTGCTGCTTACGCTCGCCGCGCTGGCGCTGCCGGTGGCACTGGCCGGCGTACTGCTCACGCTGGGCGCGGCGCAGCTGGCCTGGCAGTTCGCCAGCACCTTGTTCGGCGGCATTCCCACCGAGTTGCCGCTATGGCCGGCGCTGGGCGCCGCGGCGATGGGCCTGGCCGTGCTGGCCGGCTTCGCATTGCCGCCGCTGCTGCGGCTGGCCGAGGTGCCGCCGGTGGCGGTGTTCCGTCATAGCCTGGCGCGCCGGGTGCGCCGCTTCGACGCGTTGTACCTGCTCCCCGCGCTGGTGGCGCTGGCGCTGATCTGGAGCCAGAGCGGCTCGCTGAAACTCGCCGGCATCCTCGCCGCCAGCTTGGCCGGCGTGGCACTGGTGGCCGCGCTGCTGGCGACCTTGCTGCTGTGGCTGGCGCGACGCGTGGCGCCAGGTGCGCATCCTGCGTTGCGGCTGGGGCTCGCCGCGCTGGCGCGGCGGCGCGGATTGAGCGTGGTGCAGGCCACCGCGCTCGCGCTGGGCCTCACCGCGCTGCTGCTGTTGTCGGTGGTGGCGCCCGCCCTGCTCGACGGCTGGCGCAAGGAGCTGCCCGCCGACACGCCGAACTGGTTCGCGCTGAACCTGCAGGACGACCAGCGCGCGGGCTTCGCGCAGGCGCTGGCGCGCATCGGCGCCGACCAGCTCAACATGATGCCGCTGGCAGTGGGCAAGCTCGTCGCCATCGATGGCAAACCCATCGATCAATCGCACTTTGCCGACCCGCGCGCGAAGGACTGGGCCGACCGCCAGTTGCGCCTGTCCTGGGCCGACACGCTGCCGGCTGCGAACCAGGTGATCGCCGGCCGCTGGTTCGATGCGCGGCCGGCGCAGGCCGAGGTATCGGTGGACCGCATGTGGCGCGACATGTTCGCCCTGAAGTTGGGCGACACGATGAGCTTCGACGTGGGCGAGGGACGCATCGACGCAAAGATCAGCAGCTTCCGCCAGGTGGACTGGAGCTCGTTCCGGGTGAATTTCTTCCTGCTGCTCGACCCCGTGCACGCCGGCGCGCTGCCGCACACCTGGCTGGCCAGCTTCCACCTGCCGCCCGGTCACGCGCAGGCGATGGCGCAGCTGTCGCGCGACTATTCCAACCTCAGCCTGGTCGACGTGGACGACCTGCTCGCCCGCATCCGCCAGATCGTCGACCGCGTGGGCGGTGCGGTGCGCTGGATCCTGGGCTTCAGCTTGCTCGCCGGCGCGCTGGTGCTGGCCGCGTCGCTGGCCGCCAGCGCCGCCGAACGCCGCCACGAAGCGGCCCTGCTGCGCACGCTGGGCGCGCGCCGCGCCCAGCTGCGCGTGGCCGCGGCCTGCGAGTTCGCCCTGCTCGGCCTGATCGCCGGCCTCACCGCCGCGCTGGGTTCCGCCGGTGCGGGCCTGTGGCTGGGCCGCGCCGTGTTCCGCATCGACGGCTTCGTGCCGCCAGCGTGGCCCTTGGTGCTGGGTGCGCTGGGCTGCGCCTTCGTGGTGATGCTGCTTGGCCTTGCGGGTACGCGCAAGGTGACGCGCACCTCGCCGATGCAGTTGTTGCGGGAGGGCTAGCCGAACCGCCACCATGGCGCGTCCCGCCGGAAGGAACGCCCGCCATGTACGTCCTCTACTACTCCCCCGGCACCGCGAGCATGGTGGTGCATCTGGCGCTGCTGGAGATCGGCGCGCCGCACGAGCTGAAGCTGGTCGATTTCGACCGGAACGAGCAACACGGCGCCGAGTATCTGCAGCTCAATCCGCGCGGCGTGGTGCCGACGCTGGTGATCGACGGGCGGCCGCGCTGCGAGTCGGTGGCGCTGCTGATGATGCTGGCCGAGCGCCATCCCGGGGCGAAGCTGGCGCCTGCGCCGGGCACGCCGGAACGCGAGGCCTGGCAGCAGTGGCTGGTGTATCTCAGCAACACGCTGATGTCGACGTACCGTTTCTGGTTCTACCCCGCCGAACTGGGCGTGGCGGAACACACGCCGGAAGTCCGCGCGGCCTTGCAGAAGAAGATCGAGGCCGTGTGGGACCTGCTCGACGCGCAGTTGGCGGAGCATGGCCCGTACCTGCTCGGCACGGCATTCTCCGGTGCCGACCTGCTGCTGACCATGCTGCTGCGCTGGTCGCGCAACATGCCGCGCCCGGCGACCGAGTGGCCCGCGCTGAAGCGGCTGGCCGACCTGGTGCGCGCACGTCCGAGCTGGCAGAAGCTGTACGAGCTGGAAGGCTTGAGCGAATGGTGACGCACGCTGTTCCAACGCCGTAATTTCGGACAAGCCGAACTCCTTCGCCAGGACACACCATGACTGACCAGAATCCATCCGGCAAACCCGACCCCGAACGCCAGCGCAAGCTCGGCATGGGCATCGGTATCGGGGTGGCTATCGGCGCAGGGCTTGGCGTCGCAATGCACAACCTTGCGGTGGGCATAGGCGTGGGTATCGCCATCGGTGCCGCAATCGGGGCCAGCGTGGGCAAGAACGACAAGCAGGACCGCAAGTGACGCCAGTCGTTGCCACCAGCGACTGGCGGGCCAGACTGAAATCCGAGTGGCTGCTGTTGCTGTTCACCATGCTCGCGCTGGCACTGGCCCTGCTCGATCCGCAGCCGGCGGCGAGTTACCGGCGCTGGCTGCAGATCCCCACGCTGGCCGGCCTGCTGGGCCTGCTGGTGGCGATCCAGGGCATCCGCGACAGCGGGCTGGTGCAGCACATAGCAGTGGCGGTAGTGGCGCGTGCGCATTCGCTGCGCAGTCTGGGCCTGCTCCTGGTGAGCGCCACCGCACTGCTGTCGATGGTGCTGACCAACGACGTGAGCCTGTTCCTGATCGTGCCGCTGACGCTGGCGATCGGCGGCATCTCCAACCTGCCGGTGACGCGCATGGTGGTGCTGGAGGCGCTGGCGGTGAACGCGGGCAGTACGCTGAGCCCGATCGGCAATCCGCAGAACCTGCTGCTGTGGCAGCACACGGGCCTGCCGTTCCTGCGGTTTGCGGCGGCGATGCTGCCAGCCGCCGCGGTGATGTTCGCGCTGGTGGCCGCATTCACCTTGCTGTGGCTGCCGCGCGCCCGGATTGCGCTGACGCCGGCGCGCATCGACGGCCAGGTGAATTCGATGCGGCTCGGCATCGGTTCCCTGCTGGCGCTGCTCGGCATGGTGCTGCTGATGGAATACCATCGCGCGCCGCTGGGCGCCGTGCTGTTGCTGGGGCTGTTCGTGCTGTTGGCGCGGCGCAGCCTGGCGCGCATCGACTGGTTGCTGCTGCTCACCTTCGCGGCGATCTTCATCGGCCTCGGTCATTTCGCCGAACTGCCGCTGGTGCGCCATGCGCTGGGCCGGCTCGATTTCCGCGACCCATTCACGCTGTACGCCAGCGGCATCGTTGCCTCGCAGTTGATCAGCAACGTGCCGGCCACGGTGCTGCTGCTCGACCGCACGCCCGACGCGGTCGCACTGGCCGTGGCGGTGAACGTGGGCGGCTTCGGCGTGGCGATCGGCTCGCTGGCGAACCTGATCGCGCTTCGTCTGGCGAAGCAGCCACGCGGCCTGCGCCTGCTGCACCTGGTGTCGATCCCGTTCCTGCTGGTGTGCGCTCCGCTGGTGTACGTGGTTTGGCAATGGCTGGGGTGACCCCACCCTCCCCTGCACGCAGGGGAGGGAACATCGGCGCGCTCAGTCGTCGTCGCGCGGCACGCTGACCTTGCCCTTCACGCCGCTGTGGTTGACGTCGCCGCTGCCCTTGGCGCCGAGGCTGAGGTCGCCGCCCACGTCGTGCGCGCCGAGGTCGCCCGAGCCCAGCGTGTCCACGTGCACGCTGCCGCCGACGCTGCGCAGGGTGACGTCGCCGGAGCCGATGCTGCCGACCCTGGCATCGCCCCTGATGCCGCTCGCCTTCAAGTCGCCCGAGCCCACCGAACCGGCCTGCAGGCTGCCGACGTCGCTGGCGTCGACATCGCCCGAACCCACGCTGGTGCTGAAGGCGCCGCTGATGTTGCTGGCATGCAGGTCGCCCGACCCCACCATGGTGCGCAGCTGCTGCAGGCCGGCCACCGTGGCGTCGCCGGAACCCACACGCACCGTCACCGGCAGTTCCGGCGGCAGTTGCACGTTCGCTTCCAGGTTCGTGTAGGAGCTGCCGAACAGATGGAACGAGAACGTGTTCTGTCCACCCAGTTCGATGATGAGCTGGTCGCCTTCGCGGCGCTGGGTGATCTGCAGCTTGTCCAGCAGCGACTGGTCGGAGGCGCAGGCGCGGCCGTTCACCACCAGCTGCTTCGCTCCGGGTGTGCCGTTCACGTGCAGGTCGTAGCTGTTGACGTCGATCTGCACCGCACGCACGCCGGCGAGATCGAGCTGCAGGTTGCGCGGCGCCTGGTATTTGCACTGGTCGGCGGCGAAAGCTGAGAGCGGGGCGAGCAGCAGCAGGGCAAGGATGGTACGGCGCATGGCGGAACTCCTCGGGTGGGTGTCGATGGATTCTGATGCCGCCCGTCAGCAAAAGGTTGCAGGCTGCTTACTGTAGGAACGCACCCTGTGCACGAATGCTCTGGTGCCTGATCGAAGCCAAAACCATCGCGCACAGGGTGCGCTCCTACGCAGAGCCGGCAATCATCAACCTTCGTCCCGCTTGGCGCGCTGCCACAGGCGTTCCTGCGCGGGCAGGTCATGGGAGGCGAGCGTGCTGCCCTCCTCGGCGGCCAGCTGCTCCATGCGGCGGAAGCGCCGCTCGAATTTCGCGTTGGCGTGGCGCAGGGCGCGCGAGAAATCCACGCCGGCATGGCGGGCGAGGTTGGCGACCACGAACAGCACGTCGCCGATCTCGTCCTCCAGCCGCGCGGGATCGGCGCCTGCCTCGAACTCGGCGCGCACCTCGTCGATCTCCTCGGCCAGCTTGTCCAGCACCGGGCGATGGTCGGGCCAGTCGAAGCCCACGGTGGCGGCGCGCTGCTGCAGCCTGGTGGCGCGTTTCCATTCCGGCAGGCCGTGCGAGATGCCGGCCAGGGCGCTGGCGTCGTGCGCCTCGCCCCTGGCGGCACGCTCGGCGGCCTTGAGCTCTTCCCAGGCCTGCTTCTGCGCGTCGAGATCCGCGTACCGCACGTCACCGAACACGTGCGGATGGCGACGGATCATCTTGCTGCTGATCGCTTGTGCCACGTCGTCGAAATCGAAGCGCCCCTGCTCGGCCGCCATCTGCGCGTGGAACACCACCTGCAGCAGCAAGTCGCCCAGTTCCTCGCGCAGGTCGTCGAAATCGCCGCGGTCGATCGCGTCGGCCACTTCGTAGGCTTCCTCGATGGTGTAGGGTGCGATGCTGGCGAAGTCCTGCTGCACGTCCCACGGGCAGCCGCGCTCGGGATCGCGCAGCCGCGCCATGATGGCGAGCAGGTCGGTGATGGCGGCGGCGGACGTGTCGGTCATGGCGTCAGGAGTGAGTGGAGAGGGGTGATGAGTGAGTAAAAAGACGACGTGCGCGCGGGCTTTCTCTCACTCCTCACTCCTCTCCACTCACTTCTCGTTTCATGGCAGGCCGGCGTCGCGCAGCTTGGCGGGCCAGTCGAGGGTGGCGTCGCCCACCGCGATGAACTCGGGGTTGAGCAGCGATTCGCCGCGGTCGTAGCGCAGCGGCCGGCCATGCAGGTCGAGCACGGCGCCGCCGGCTTCCTCCAGCACGCACTGCGCGGCGGCGGTGTCCCATTCGCTGGTGGGGCCGCGGCGCAGGTAGACGTCCGCGCCGCCGCGCGCGAGAAGGCAGAACTTCAGCGAGGAGCCCAGCGGCTGCAGGCTGTAGTCGTCACCGATCAGGCGGCGCAGGGTTTCCTCCTGCGCGCCGCCGTGCGAACGGCTGCCGGCCACGATCGCCGGCTGCGCCAGCGCGCGCGTGCCGATGCGCTCCCAGTCGCCGCCATCTTCCGCCTGCCACCACGCACCGGTACCGCGCGCGGCGACGTAGAGATCGCCGGTGACCGGCGCCAGCACCACGCCAAGCGCCGGCTCGTGCTGCTCGATCAGCGCGATGTTGACGGTGAACTCGCCGTTGCGCTTCACGAACTCGCGGGTGCCGTCGAGCGGATCGACCAGCCAGTGCCGCGGCCACGATTTGCGCTGCTCCCACGACGCCTGCTTGGCTTCTTCGGAAACCAGCGGCAGCGCGGGCTCGATGTGCGCCAGGCCTTCGGCGATCACCTTCTGCGCGGCAAGATCGGCGGCGGTGAGCGGGGAACTGTCGTCTTTCAGCTCGACGTCGAAGTCTCGGGCGTAGACCTCCAGGATCGCCTCGCCCGCGCGGCGCGCCAGCGCGCCGACCTGCCACAACAGGGAATGCTCGAACGGTGCGCTCACGACAGTTGCATCCGGCCGGCGAGGTATTCGCGCGCCATGAACAACGCGGCGATCGAACGACCCTCGGTGACATCGTCGCGTGCCACCAGGGTGTGCAGTTCGGCGAGCTTCCACGGCACCACTTCCAGTTCCTCGGGCTCGTCGCCGGGCAGGCGCTCGGGATACAGTTCCTGCGCCAGCACCACGTGCGCCATGTGGGTCATGTACGAGGGCGACAGCGAAAGGTTGTGCAGGATCTTCAGCTTGCGCGCGCCGTAGCCGATCTCTTCCTTCAGCTCGCGGTTGGCGCCCTGCTCGGCGGTCTCGTCCTGGTCCAGCCGGCCCTTGGGCAGGCCGAGCTCGTAGCGGTCCAGGCCCACGCCGTACTCGCGCACCAGCAGCACGGTCTCCACGTCCAGCATCGGCACGATGATCACCGCGCCGAGGCCGCCGGGCTTCATCCGCTCGTAGGTGCGGCGCTCGCCGTTGGAGAATTCCAGATCGACCTGCTCGACGCGCAGGAAGCGGCTGTGCTCGATGTCGCGCGTGGCGTGGATGATGGGCGGCTTGGGCATCGGACGATTGTAGCGTGGCTCAAGCCAGCGGCGGCGGGACGGCTCGCGGCCGTCCGGCAAACGCGGCCCAGATCAGCAAGCCGATCAGCACGCCGTGCAGCAGGCTGGCGCACACTCCCCAGATGCCCATGAGATGCGAGAGCCGGATGACCGATGTTTCGCCCGCAGCCCTGGCCGCCGGTATCCACCAGCCCGACAACCAGACGCTGAACAAGGTCACCGCGAACTGCCCCGCGCAGGCGAGCAGCACCAGCAGGGCCGGCCGCGGCGCACGCCGCCACAGCAGCAGGGCCAGCACGCCGCCGAGCAGCACGGCGAGCAGCACCGGGGCTGCGCCCAACAGCATCATCAGGAAGACCGCCGTGCGTTCCACAGTCACACATCCTTGTCGCGATTGAGGGAAAACCGATGCAACGCCTGCGCATGGATCGCCGGCGTGCCGGCCAGCACGCTGCGCGTGTCCAGCGTGGGCGTCTGGCCGTCCAGATCGGTGAACACGCCGCCGGCTTCGCGCACGATCACCGCCAGCGCGGCGATGTCGAGGATGTTCACGTCCGATTCGATCACCAGGTCCAGGCAACCGCGCGCCAGCAGGTGGTAGTGGCAAAAATCGCCGTAGCCGCGGATGCGGTTCGAGTCGCGGATCATCGCGCCCAGCGCGGCCCAGCGCGCGTCGCCGGTGAGCGTCTTGACGTTGCCGGTGGAGATCGACGCCTGCGCGAAATCGACGGTGCCGGCCACGCGCACGCGTTCGCCCTCGAACCACGCGCCCTCGCCTTGGCTCGCCCACATCGTCTCGCCGTAGACCGGCGCACTGGACACGCCCAGCAACAGCTCGCCGCGATCCATCAGCGCGATCTGGGTGGAGAAGAACGGCGTGCGCCGCACGAAGCTCTTGGTGCCGTCCAGCGGGTCGACCAGCCACAAGAGGCCGTCGCGCGCGCCGTCCAGGCCATACTCCTCGCCGTAGATCGAGGCCTCGGGCAAGGCCGCCGCGAGGATCCTGCGGATCGCCTGCTCGGCCTCGCGATCGGCCACCGTCACCGGCGTGGCATCGCCCTTGATCTCCACCTCCACGCCGCGCTTCCAGTAATGCAGGATCACTTCGGCGGCGGCGGCGGCGGCTTCGCGGGCGGCGGCCAGGGCCAGCGCGGCGGTTTCGGCTTTCATCGTGCGGTGTTTCCTTGTTTCCATGCGGCGGCCAATCCGCCGCTGCGTTCGATGTGCATCTTGCCGTCGGCATCGGGCTTGCCCAGCGCGGCGAGCCAGCGCCTCAGCGAGGGATCCTCCTGCCGCGGCTGCAGCTCGGCCGTGAGGCGCCAGCCCAGCGGACTCAATTGCAGGTCGCCGGTGGTGCGCAGCGGACCCTCGCCGTCGTCCTGCCATTGTGCATGGATCACGCCGTCTTGCGCCGCAAGCGTGCCATGCAGATTGCCCAACGCCACGTCACCATTTTTCATATGCATCGCGGCGTGCCGCCACTGCAGCCCGGCCTGCATCTCCAGCGGCCAGCCGCCCTGCAGCAGTGCATGTTCGGCATGCAAGGCGAGTTCGCCCTGCGGCTGGCCCAGCGGCAGGCGCAGGCGTGGGTCGGCCAGTGCAGACAGCTCCACACGGGCCTGCACGCCGCTCCAGGCCACCTGGCCCGCGGGCAATTTCCTCATGTACCCATGAAAGGCGAATTGCGGCCCGTCGAAATCGACCTGCAGCTCGATCTGTCCGAACAAGGCACGATGCGACAGCTGCCACTGCAGCTGGCCCAGCGCACGGCCGTCCGGCGCCAGCATCTGCCCCGCACGGCCGTCCCACAACGTGCCGCCCACCTGTTGCAGGCGCAGGCCATGCAGCGACGACTGCAGCAGCGGCAAGGCCCAGCGCGCGGGCAGCCACCACAGCGCGGCCGCGGCGGCCAGCAACAGTACGGCCACGGCCGGGAGGATTTTCTTCAGGGTTTTCAAACGTATTTTCCGGACAGGTCCCGCGTGCTTGAGTGCTCGTCTACTCGGAACGATCATATCCGGATGACGAAACTCATCGACCGCAACACCGCGCTCGCCGCGCGGGACCTGAAGCATATCTGGCATCCCTGCACCCAGATGCGCGACCACGAGACGGTTCCGCTCGTACCGATCGTGCGCGGCGAAGGCGCGTGGCTCTATGACGCCGAGGGGCGCCGCTACCTCGACGGCATCAGCTCGTGGTGGACCAACCTGTTTGGCCACGCCAACCCGCGCATCGCCGCCGCGCTGGCGGAGCAGGCGCGCACGCTGGAGCACGTGATCTTCGCCGGCTTCACCCACCCGCCCGCGATCGAGCTGGCCGAGGAACTGGTGCGCATCACGCCGCCCGGGCTGGACAAGGTGTTCTTCGCCGACAACGGCTCGGCGGCGATCGAGGTGGCGCTGAAGATGAGCTTCCACTACTGGCTCAACCAGGGCCATGGCGAGAAGACCCGCTTCATCGCGCTCACCGGCAGCTACCACGGCGAAACGCTGGGCGCACTGTCGGTGAGCGACGTGGCGCTGTACCGCAAGACCTATGCGCCGTTGCTGCTCACGCCATTCCTGGCGCCCTCGCCCGACGCCTACGAGGGCGAGCCGGGCGAGACGCCCGCGCAGGTCGCCGCGCGCCGACTGGGCGAATTGCGCGCACTGCTGGAACGCCATGCGCACGAAACCTGCGCGGTGATCGTGGAACCGCTGGTGCAGTGCGCCGGCGGCATGCGCATGTACCACCCCGACTACCTCGCCGGCTTGCGCAAGCTATGCGACGAGTTCGCCGTGCACTTCATCGCCGACGAGATCGCGGTGGGCTTCGGTCGTACCGGCACGCTGTTCGCCTGCGAGCAGGCGCATGTCTCGCCGGATTTCATGTGCCTCTCGAAAGGCCTCACCGGCGGCACCTTGCCGCTGTCGGCGGTGCTCACCACGAACGCGATGTACGACGCGTTCTACGCCGAATACTCGGCCGGCAAGGCCTTCCTGCATTCGCACAGCTACACCGGCAACCCGCTGGCCTGCAGCGCCGCGCTGGCCACGCTGGCGATTTTCCGCGACGAGCCGGTGCTGGAACGCAACCGCGCGCTGGCCGCCCACCTCGCGCGACGGCTGGCGCCGCTGGCCGACCATCCGCATGTGGCCGAGGTGCGCCAGACCGGCATGATCGCCGCGGTGGAGCTGGTCGCGGACAAGGCCACGCGCCGCCCCTGGGCCGCCGCCGAACGGCGCGGCCTGCGCGTCTACCTGCACGGCCTGCAGCACGAGGCACTGCTGCGCCCGCTGGGCAACGTGATCTATTTCATGCCGCCCTACGTGACCAGCGAGGCGGAGCTCGACCATCTGGTCGAGGTGGCGACAGCGGGCATCGCGCGCGCCGTGGCGGACTGAGCCGCCACGGTGCAACGGATCCGGCGTTCAGTGGATCGCCGGGTCCAGCATGCGCAGCGCGTCGGCCGTCTTTGGTTGGCCGGTATTGCGCAGATCCTCGGCGCTATAGCTGCGCCCGAACGCGCCCTGCAGGCACTGGCCCTTCTTCGCCGGGATCATGCTGCCGGTGTCGCGGAGGCAGTTGCGGTCGCCCGGTTTGATCACCTGATGCTGTCGGGCCGTCGGCTGGGCTGCAGCCTTCGGCATGGTGTTCGGCGCGGGTTGCGCAGACTGCGCCGTCGCGAACGCGCCGATACCGAGGCCGAATGCCGCCGCCAGTGAAAGCACGGTCGTCTTGAGCATGGCGGTTACCTCCTGCTGCTCTGTGACTTCATCATCCTGCGCCCGGCCCGTGCGGCAGGCAACCGATACCGGCCTTTCGGCGCATCGGCATTCAGCTCGCGGAACGGCTCGACTATGCTTGCGTTTTGCAGTGAAGCCACCGCATGCGCACGATCCGCATCCATGTCGACCAACCGCTCGCCGCCGGAGCGGAAACGGCCTTGCCGTCGCAGGCCGGCGAGCACGTGGCGCGCGTGCTGCGTCTGGCGCCGGGCGATCCGCTGACCCTGTTCAACGGCGACGGCGCCGACTACGCCGCCACGATCCGCAGCGTCGACAAGCGCGAGGTACGAGTGCAAGTGCTGGAGCGGCAGGCCGTGGCGCGCGAATCCCCGCTGCGACTGACCCTGGCGCAAGGCGTGGCGCGCGGCGAGAAGATGGACCTGATCGTGCAGAAGGCCACCGAGCTGGGCGTGGCGCGCATCGTGCCCCTGCTCACCGAGCGTGCGGAGGTGAAGCTCGATCCGGCCCGTGCGGAGAAGCGCCTCGCGCACTGGCGCGCGGTGGCGGCCAGCGCCTGCGAGCAATGCGGCCGCGCCAGCCTGCCCGAGATCCAGCCTGCCCTGCCATTGGCCGCCTGGCTGGCCGCGCTGGCCGACGACGGCGCGCTGCGGCTGGCCCTGTTGCCGGATGCAGCGGCCTCGGCGCGCGAGCTGCAATTCGGCGCGGCCGGCGGCCTGCTGGCGGTGGGGCCGGAAGGTGGCCTGGGCGAGCGCGACATCGCCGTGCTGCATGAGGCCGGTTTCCATGGCCTGCGGCTGGGCCCGCGCATCCTGCGCACCGAAACGGCAGGGCTGGCGGCACTGGCCGCCCTGCAGGCGCTGCACGGGGATTTCTGATCGGCCGTCTGGACGGCTATCCGCGGCGGCTGCGTCCGCGGAACCGGAAGGCAGCCGCGACGCCGACGAACGCTACGGCAACGCCGTAAAAGGCGGGCTGCCCACCCACCATCGCGGCAACGAGGAACATCGCACCCGCCGGCAAGAACAACAGGCCGCCGAGCCACGCCCGGCGGTGCCCGGTCACGCCGCGCCGTCCAGCGTCTCGGGTTCGCCCGGCCCGTCCAGCTGCAGCAACTGCACCAGCTCCGCCTCGATGCCTTCGAGGTCGGGGATCACCGCCACGTCGTCGCGCACCAGCACATGGGCGCGCACGCCGGGCGGCAGCGCGCTGCCGTCGTGGGTGGGGATGATCAGCTCGGCGTTCAGCGTGGTCAGGCGCGGGAAGCCCTGGGTGAGCACGGCGACGAAGGGCAGTTTCGGATGGCCGCCCAACGCCTTCAGCACGGCCACGCGCACGGTCAGCTCGGCGTCGCCCTCACCCGCGCCGGCCAGCCTGGCGAAAGAGACCAGCGGCACGCGCCAGCCGCGCCAGGTGATGCGGCCGACCAGCCAGTCGGGCGCGCCTTCCACCGTTTCGTGCGCGGGTTGGGTGATCACCTCGGCCACGGTGGTATTGGGCAGCAGCAGGCGCAGGCCGCCGGCCGGCACCAGTACACAGCGGATTTCGCGGGGCAACAATGCGTCGCTCATGGATAGACCTCGATCAGGTGCGCCGCCAGTTCGTGCAGCGTTCCGGAATAGCTCACCAGCCGTTCGGCGAAGATGCCGCTGACCATGTCGGCGTAATGCTCGCCGTCGGCCGACTCCACCCAGACCTGGCCGCCGCGGTCGTGGATCGCCTGCGCACCGGCCACCGCATCGGTGGAGTTGCCGGCGAACACGATGCCCAGCGCGTCGCGCCCGAACACGTTCGCCGCCATGGTGAAGCTGGCGTCGATCGGCGACTCCTGCACGCCGTCATGGTTGCGCAGCTCGACGCTGCCATCGCGGCGCAGCTGCACCTGGCCCTCGGCCGGCACCAGCAGCACTTCGCCGCTGCGCGCGCGGCTGCCGTGCGCTGCCAACCGCACCGGCAGGCTGGAATGGGTGGTCAGCAGCTGCAGCACGGCGGCAACCGACTGCCCGCCGAAATGCTGGGTCAGCAGGATGGTGTGCCGCGCGGAAGCAGGCAAGGTCGCCAGGAAATCGCATACCGCATCCAGGCCATCGACGGCGGCCCCCAGCAGCACCACGCGACCGGGCACGCTGCCGAGTTCTTCCAGCAGCATTTCGTTCGGTTCCCATGCCTGCGGCGCCACTGCCTCTTCCATCGACACCAGCTCCAGACTCATCGTCGGCTGGAACTCCGCGGCCGCCGGTTCGACGTCCGGCGCGAGGAAATCGGCGGCGCTCATCTTCTCGATGCCGAAATCCACGATGCCGGCAGGCGCCGGATCGGCGTGCACGGCAGCATCGCCGTCGACCAACGCCCAGCTTTCCGGGACGGCTGGCGCCTTCGCCGCCGCCACCGGCGCCACGGTCTCGACCGGCACCTCGGGCAGCTCGTCGTCGAGGGACATGGCGTGGCTGAAATCGCCATCGTGCAGCGGCAGTTCCTGGCGTGGCGCGGACAATGCGGCGTCCTCGTCCGGCAACGGCTCGTCGGCGGCGAGCAGGGCGGCCAGCTCGGCCTCCAGATTCTCCGATGCGGCGCGGCTCTGCGCCTCGTGCGCGCCGTCGTCGTGCAACGACGCCTCGACCGGCTCCAACCGGTCCGGCACGGCCGCTTCCGGCATGGCCGCCGCGTGGCTGGCCGACTCGAACCCGGGCACGGGACCAGGCTCGACCGGCTGCGTCGCGAGCGGAGCGACGGCCGCGGCGGCGACCGCCATCGGTGCCGTTTCCACCCCCAGCGCATCCGGTGGCCGCGGCGGATCCACGTCGCCGCAGGCCAGTACCTTGACCGCCAGGTGGCGGGCCCAGCGCGCACGATCCCAGCCGCTCAGCGCACGGCTGGCGCGGGCGTCGTTGAACACCAGGCGCGGGCGCTCGCCATCGATCATCTCGACCAGGCGATCGAAGGCCGCGTCGTCCTCCTCGTCGAGGTTCACCACCAGCACGTCGGGATCGAGCTGCCTCAGCAAGGCGGCGTCGAAACCCGCGACGGTGCCCTCATGCACGATCCGCGCACCATGTTCCTGCAGTACCTGGCGCAGGTGGCCACCCAGCTCGGCATCGTCGAACAGCAGCGCCACCGCGGGCCGCGCTTCAAGCATGGTGCGGCTCCCGTGCGAGCAGTGCCATGGCGCGCTGCTCCAGCACCTCGCCGATCTGCGTCAGCAGTTCGGCTTCCTGGTACGGCTTGCCGAGGTAACGGTCCACGCCGATGTCGAACGCGCGCTGGCGATGCTTCTCGCCGGTGCGCGAGGTGATCATGATGATCGGTATGTCGCGCAGACGCGGATCGGCCTTCATGTGGGTGGCCAGCTCGTAGCCGTCCATGCGCGGCATCTCGATGTCCAGCAGCATCAGGTCGGGCACGCGCTCGTGCAGCTTCTCCAGCGCGTCGACACCGTCCTTCGCGGTGCCCACCTCGTATTCGTGGCGCTCCAGCACGCGGCCGGTGACCTTGCGCATGGTGATCGAATCGTCCACCACCATCACCAGCGGGCGCGTGCGCTGCTCCTCGATCGTCGGCAGCTCGACCGCGCTGAGGCCCTCGGCCAGGCGCTGCTCGCGGCGCACGACGCCGTGGCGGACCAGCGGTGCGAGGTCGAGAATCACCAGCACCGAGCCGTCGCCCATGATCGTGGCGCCAAGCACGCCCGGTACCGAGCTCACCTGCGGGCCGACCGACTTCACCACGATCTCGCGCGAACCCAGCACCGCGTCGATGCGGATCGCGGCGCGCAAGTCGCCGGCGCGGGTGAGCAGCAGCGGCGGCTGCTCGCCCTCCGGCACCGCGCCGGGCGGCAGGCCCAGCAGCTCGGCCAGGTCGTGGATGCCGTACTGCTCGCCGTTGTAGCCGAACGCCGGTTCGTGCTCGGCCAGCTTGGCAGCCAGTTCGTCGGGGCTGATCCGCGCCACGCCCTGCACCGAGGTCATCGGGATCGCGAAGGTGCTCTCGCCGATGCGCACCAGGATCGCCTGGGTCACCGCGAGGGTGAACGGCAGGCGCAGCACGAAAGTGGTGCCCTGCCCCGGTTGCGACTCGATCGCCAGCGAACCGCCCAGCTGCTTGATCTCGTTCGCCACCACGTCCATGCCCACGCCGCGGCCGGCGAGCTGGGTGACCGTGCTGGCGGTGGAGAAGCCCGGCTGGGTGATCAGCGCGAGCAGCTGGTCGTCGCTGAGGCGCGCGTCGGCGCGGATCAGGCCGCGCTCCACGCCGCGCTTGCGCACGGCCTCACGGTCGAGGCCGCGGCCGTCGTCGCTGACGCGCACCACCACCTCGGTGGCCTCGCGCGCCACGCGGATGCGCACCGCGCCCTCGGCCGGCTTGCCCGCCTTGCGGCGCTGGGCCGGCGATTCGATGCCATGCGCGACGGCATTGCGCAGCATGTGTTCGAACGGCGCCTTGATGCGGTCGAGCAGGTTGCGGTCCATTTCGCCGTGGGCACCGTCCACGTACAGCTGCGCGCTCTTGCCTTCCTCCTGCGCGGCCTGGCGCAGGGTGCGGCGCAGGTTCGGCACCATGGTGTCGAACGGCAGCATGCGCGTGCGCAGCAGGCCTTCCTGCAGCTCGGTGCTTACGCGCGACTGCTGCACCAGCAGGTTCTCGGCCTGGCGGGTCAGCTCGTCCAGCATGCCCTGGATGGACACCAGGTCGGACACCGACTCGGCCAGCGCACGCGAGTACTGCTGCAGCTGCGAGAAGCGGTCGAGCTCGAGCGGATCGAACACGGTGGCACTGCCGGCCTCGCGGTGCTCGCGCTGGAAGCGCGCGATGATCTGCGCCTCGGTCTCGATTTCCAGCATGCGCAGCTGGCTGCGCAGGCGCTGCACGGTCTGGTCCAGCTCGACCAGGTTGAAGCGATAGCCGGACACCTGCTGTTCCAGGCGCGAGCGGTAGATCGCCACCTCGCCGGCATGGTTCACCAGGTTGTCGAGCAGTTCGGCGCGGACGCGGATCTGCTCCTGCGCGGAAGGCATGTCGACGCCCGCTTCCGCGGGCAGCAGCTCGGGCAGCGGCACGGCAGGCTGCGCCGGCGGCGCCACCCGGGCGGCCAGCGCCGCGTCGTCGGCGAACTGCTGCTCGCCGGCCAGCGCCAGCAACTGGTCGATGGTGGACTGCGGATAAGTCGGCGCCTGCCCCTGCGACACCTGCTGCACCATGGTGTGCAACTGGTCGAAACTTGTCTCCAGCACGCCGATCAGCGGGATCGCCTGGGCGGCATCGGCCACCGGCTTCTCCAGCAGCGTCTCGATCGCGTGGGCCAGGTCGCCCACCGGCATCAGGCCGGCGATGCGCGCACCGCCCTTGAGCGTGTGCAGGTCGCGCTGCAGTTCGGGCAGATGTCCGGCCGCGGCCGGCTCGGCATGCCACTGCGCCAGCACGCCGTCGGCGTGGTCGAGGATTTCGCGCGCCTCCTCGACGAAGACCTCGAGCAGGTCGGCGTCGATCGGCAAGCCCGTGTCGGCGGGCGCGATGGCGGCGCCGGGGGCCGCATCGCCGGTTCCGGTTCCGGTTCCGGTTGCGGCGGCGCGGGCGGCCTCGGCCTCGCGTTCCGCGTCCAGCCGGGCTTGTTCCGCCGCCGCGGCCTCCGCGACGCGCTGTTCGGCCGCTGCCTTTTCAGCCGCCGCGCGCATCTGTGCCTCGGCGGCTTCGCGGGCGGCGCGCTCCTGCGCCAGTCGCGCCTGCTCGGCACGCTCCTGTTCGAGGCGCTCCTGTTCGGCCTGCTCTTGCTCGGCCCGTTCCTGTTCGGCCTTCGCCTGTGCCGCCTGTTCGGCCGCAGCGCGTTCGGCCGCTTCCTGTTCGGCGGCTGCGCGGGCGCGCTGCCCGGCTTCGGCGCGTTCGGCCTCGGCATGCTCGGCCGCGAGGCGCTCGGCGGCTTCGCGTTCGGCCTGACTCGGCGCCTGCGGTTCGAAGGCGCCGAGCGCAGCCATCAGCTCGCTGGCGTAGTCGTCGTGCGCGCCATCCTCCGGCAGCGGCACCGGTGCCACGTGCTCCGCGGCGGCGGGCGCCTCGGGCTCGTCCGCGGCGTCGGCGAAGGCCGTGGAATCGGCCGGCGACGGCGCCGCCTCCGCGTGGACTTCGGCGCCGACATGCGCCACCTGCGACTCCGGATAGCGGTCGCGCAACTCGATCAGCTGGGTGGTGAGCAGGTCGACGTTCGGCAGCTGCGGCGTGGCCACGTCGAACTGGGCCATCACGTGGTCGACCACGTCGGCCGAGCGGTCGAGCAGGCGCACGCCCTCCACCGGCAGCGCCTGTCCGACGCCGCGCACGCGCTTGAGCAGGCTCTCCAGCGG
>Ga0068856_100000155_pt1 | contig 70571 bp, 68 predicted proteins | sample KBSCornC62_FD_66595 | JGI IMG/M metagenome (GOLD analysis project Ga0068856, IMG submission 66595) | Corn rhizosphere microbial communities from Kellogg Biological Station, Michigan, USA - KBS Corn C6-2 | ecosystem: Host-associated > Plants > Roots > Rhizosphere > Soil ...
TTTCGTCAAGCGCCGGGGCGCATGAGGCAAAACTATGAATAAGCTTATTGGTTTGATTTGTTTGACGCTCGGCGTTGTGTTCCTGATCTGGGGGCACAATGTCGCGCAAGCCGTCAACTCACAGGTGAAAAATCTGTTCACCGGCGAACCTACCGACAAGGCCATGTATCTTTATATCGGCGGCGCGGTGTTGTGCGCGGTGGGAGTTTTTCAACTTGTTTGGAAAAGAAAATGATCATGAACCGTCTCGACGTCAAAAAAACCTACAAGCTCTACATCGGCGGAAAATTCCCGCGTAGCGAGAGCGGACGCTATCTGCCAGCGAAATCTGTGAAGGGCGAGCATCTCGATAATTTCGCCCACGCCTCGCGCAAGGATTTCCGCGATGCGGTCGTTGCTGCGCGTGCCGCGATCGGCGGTTGGGGCAAGGCCAGCGCCTACAATCGCGGACAGATCCTGTATCGCGCCGCCGAGATGTTGCAGAACCGCGCCAGCGAACTTGTCACCGAAATCGCCCGCTCGACCGATGTCAGCGCCGCGAAGGCGAAACGTGAAGTGACGCTGGCGATTGACCGGCTAGTGCATTTCGCTGGCTGGACGGATAAGTATCAGCAGGTGTTCGGCAGCGTGAATCCGGTGGCGTCGTCGCATTTCAATTTCACCACGCCGGAGCCGACGGGCGTGGTCGTCGTGCTGGCGCCGGATGAGCCGTCATTGCTTGCGCTGGTGTCGTTGGTCGCCCCGGTGATCTTGAGCGGCAACACGGCGGTTGTCGTCGCGTCCGAGAAATTTCCGCTGCCCGCCGCGACGTTCGCCGAGATCCTGGCGACGAGCGATCTGCCCGGTGGCGTGGTGAACATCCTCACCGGCAAGCGCGCCGAACTCGTCCCGCACATTGCGACGCACATGGACGTGAACGCGATCGTGGACGGGGCAGGGGACGCGACCGTGAGCACGGCGTTGCAGGCTGGCGTGGCGACGAATCTCAAGCGTTACGCGAATCACGCCAACGCCGACTGGTTCAGTGCCAAAGTGGAAGATCCGTATTGGATACTTGATACGGTCGAGTTCAAGACCGCCTGGCACCCGATCGGAATTTGATTTCAAAAATTATGTCGCAAGTTTCTTCGCCGGCCGATTTGCCCCGGTTTATTGAATATTCGTTGCTCAAGCCCGATGCCTCGCTCGCGCAGATTGAAAAACTGTGTGCCGAGGCAAAGGAGCATGGTTTCTTCTCCGTCTGCGTCCACGGCTCGTGGGTGGCGACGGCTCGCCACTATCTCGATGATTCTGAGGTGAAGGTTGCCAGCGTCGTCGGCTTTCCGTTTGGCGCGATGGCGACGGACGTGAAACGCTACGAAACCGAGGTGGCCATTGACGATGGCGCGCATGAGATTGACGTGGTGCTCAACATTGCACGGCTCAAGGCGGGCGACGACAAATACGTTTTCCGCGAACTGGTGGACGTGGTGGAGGCCGCCGATGAACGCACGGTGAAAGTGATTTTGGAAGCCTGCCTGCTGACGGATACGGAAAAAGTCCGCGCCTGCCAGCTCATCGCGGACAGCGGCGCGCATTTCGTGACCACCTCCACCGGTTTCAGCACGGGCGGAGCAACGATTGCCGACGTGAAACTCCTGCGCGAAACGGTCGGCCCGAAATTCGGCGTCCATGCTTCCGGTGAAATTCGCGACGCCAAGACGGCGCTGGCGATGATCGAGGCGGGTGCGACGCGGATTGGCATCGCTTCCGGCGTCACGATGATGAACCAGCTGATTGGTCTCGGCACCAACTGACCGGCCATGCGTAAAGGGATCGGCGTTGTCTGCATCGTCTTCAGCGTGCTGCTGATCATCAAAGGCCACGACGTCGCCAATTCATTCGCTTCGAAGATGAAGCTGACGTTTGAGGGCGTGCCGGTGGACGCGGCGATGCGGCTTTATTTGGCTGGTGCTATCTCCGGCTTGTTTGGCCTGCTGCTGATTTTCTGGAAGAAGTAGGAAGCTTTTTTTACTGCGCGGGTTCCGGCAAAGCTTTCCCGCCATTCACCAGAAAGAGAACCGCCATGCGCACGGCGAGGCCGTTCGTGACTTGCTCCAAAATCACCGAGCGGCTGCAATCGGCTATCTCGCTGTCAATCTCCACGCCGCGATTGATCGGGCCGGGGTGCATGATGAGCGCGTCCGGCTTGGTTTTGGCGAAACGCGCCTTGTTCAGTCCGAAAAGCTGCGTGTATTCGCCGATGCTCGGAAACATCGTCTTGCGCTGGCGCTCGTGCTGGATGCGAAGGAGATTGATGACGTCCGCGTCGCGAATGGCTTCGTCCACGTCATGCGTTACGCGGCAGCCCATCTGCTCGAAGGTTTTCGGCACCAGCGTGGACGGACCGCAGAGCGTAACGTTCGCGCCGAGCTTGGTCAGTGCCCAGATGTCGGAACGCGCGACGCGGCTGTAAAGGATGTCGCCGAGAATCGTCACGTTCAGCCCGGCAATCTTCCCCTTCTTCTCGCGGATGGTGAAGGTGTCGAGCAACGCCTGCGTGGGATGTTCGTGCGCGCCGTCACCGGCGTTGATGACGTGGGCGTCCAGCACGCGGGACAGGAAATGCGGCGCACCGCTCGCGCTGTGGCGGATGATGATGAAGTCGGCATTGAGCGCTTCGAGATTTAGCGCGGTGTCCTTGAGCGTCTCGCCTTTCTTAAACGACGAGGCTTCGGCGGAAAAATTCACGATGTCGGCGGAAAGCCGTTGGGCTGCCAGTTCGAAGCTGATGCGGGTGCGCGTGGACGGCTCGACGAACAGGTTCACGACCGTTTTGCCTCGCAGAGCGGGGACTTTCTTGATGGCGCGTTCGCCCACAGCCTTGAAGCCGCGCGCGGTATCCAGCACGGTGGTGATCTCCTCGGCGGTGAGGGATTCAATGTCGAGCAGATGTTTTTTGGTCCAGCTCATATTTTTGTTTAACCGCAGAGAACGCAAAGAACACAAAGATTTGAAACTGTTCCATTTTTGCGTTCTCTGCGTTTTTGCGGTTAAAATTCATTTCTTTTTCAAAATTACTTCGTCCCTGGCTGCGCCGGATTCGGTGAGTAGCAGGGAGATTTTTTCGTCCAGCGACGTGGGCACGTTCTTACCGACAAAATCTGCCTTGATGGGCAGGTCGCGGTGGCCGCGGTCCACCAGCACGGCGAGCTGAATTTTCTTTGGTCGGCCAAAATCATTCAACGCATCCATCGCGGCGCGCGTAGTGCGACCGCTGAACAGGACGTCGTCCACGAGCACAACCGTTTTGCCGGTCACGTCGAACGGGATGTCCGTCGGGTGAACTGTCGGCGCGACGCGCTGGTCGAGATCGTCGCGGTGCATCGTGACGTCGAGGATGCCGACCGGCACGGCGTGGTTCCAGATGCCGGAAAGGATTTTGGCCAGCCGCGCTGCGAGGTGGTCGCCGCCAACGGGAATGCCGATCAATACAACTTCGGTGCTGTGTTCGTTGCGCTCTGCAATCTCATGCGCGATGCGGGTGAGGGCGCGCTGGATGGCGGTGGCATCGAGGATGACGGTCGCTTCAGGCATAAAAAATCGCGAACGGCATCCACCGGGTGGAGCGGGTTCGCGTGATTCGGTTGGTTTTCATTTATCCTTCGCCACCTCGCAGGGCAGCGTTAAAGGAACGGTTTATTGGGCGGCTAATTTTGGGGGGCGGATTGACGGGCTTTGCGCCAGGAAGCGCGGTGTTTGATGATCCAGTCCGTCAGGGCGCGTTCGAAGCCGACGTCGTGACCGGCCTTCTCGGACTCAATCCACTTGTGGCGCAAAATTTCCTCGCGTTCCGCCTGGAACTCGCGGTAAAGCGTGGAGTTCTTTAGCAAATCGTTTGCCGACGATGATTCTTTTCCAGCGTTCGACATGGTAGTGATTGATTTAATTGTGAGGGCTAAGTTAGTTCCCGCCACCGCTTCTGGCAAATGAAATCTGTGTCGAGAAAATCATTGATACGAGCTGCTGGCGGAGAGGGCTAAATCGGCCGGCCGGGGATGAGTCAGTTTGCTGGATTGTGTTAGCAACCGGTTTTGGCCAAGTTGTTTGTGCTTGTAAGCCGCGCGCATGAAAATTCTGTTCATTTGTAGTCGCAACCGCCGACGTAGCCTGACGGCAGAAACGATCTTCACGGGCGAGCCGACTTGGGATGTTCGCTCGGCGGGCACTGAAGACGCAGCACGGATCAAGGTGACGGCTGGGCAACTCGGGTGGGCGGACGTGGTTGTCGTCATGGAGAAACGACATAAGGAGCGGTTGCGGCAGAAATTTCCAGAAGAGTTCGCAGCGAAGCGCTGTGTGTGCCTCTTCATCCCCGACGACTATGAATTTATGGACGCCAGCTTGATTGATATTTTGCGCGAGAAAATGCGGGAACATTTCCCCGTCATCGAATAACTTCTGCCGAAGCTTATGAGCGAAGAAATTTTTGACGTCGTCAACGAGCAGGATGAGGTAATTGACCGGAAGCCGCGCCGGGAGGTTCATGCGTGCGGCCTGTGGCATCGCGCCGTCCATGTGCTGGTGTTCAATGCGCGTGGTGAGGTGTTTCTCCAAAAGCGTTCCATGAAAAAGGACATCGCCGCCGGGAAATGGGATTCTTCCTCCTCTGGTCATCTCGATACCGGCGAGGCTTATGATGCCTGCGCCGTGCGCGAAGTGCGCGAAGAAATCGGCCTGGCGCTGGCGCAGACGCCGGAGCGGCTTTTCAAAATTGATGCGTGCCGGGAAACCGGTTGGGAATTCTGCTGGATTTACCGTTGCCAGAGCGAGGGGCCGTTCACCTTGCATCCGGATGAAATCGAGACCGGCGATTGGTTCGCGCCCGATGTGGTTACGAAATGGGTAAAGGAAAAACCGCAAGATTTCGCGAGCTGCTTTGTGCTGTTGTGGAGAATTTTTCTGAAACAAAAATCCTAATCCATCCGAGGACTCCAATGCCGCACAACGCAGCCGGTTATTTTGCCTCGGCTAATTCCGCTGCAGTATCGCATTTACCATTTCCGCATCCACAGCCGCCCTCTTCCTGATCGCTGAAGTCGTGGTTGTCCCAGTTCGGGTCGAGGCCGAGGTCTTTGAGCATCTGCAGATCTTTTTCGACGGGCTGGTTCAGCGTGGTGAGATAGTTGCCGACCATCATGGCGCTGGCTCCGGCCATGAAGATCATGCTCTGCGCGTCGCGCAAATTCACGGTGCGGCCGCCGGCGATCATGATTTCCTGACGCGGCAAAATGAGCCGGAAACACGCGATGGATTTCAAGATCTCCATGACGGGCAGGGGAGCGACTTTTTCAAACGGCGTGCCGGGAATCGGATTGAGGATGTTCACAGGCACGACGTTCGCGCCGATGGCTTTCAGTTCAAACGCGAGGTCGCAGCGATCTTCGCGCGTCTCGCCCATGCCGATGATGCCGCCGGAACAAATCTTAATGCCGGCTTTTTTCAAGTAGCCGATAGTCTCCAGGCGGTCGTCGAACGTGTGCGTGGTGCAGGTGTTGGGAAAAAAGCGGCGCGAGCTTTCGAGGTTGTGGCCGTAACATTCGAGGCCGGCTTCCTTCAGGCGGTTCGCGACTTCCTGTTTCTTGATGATGCCGAGCGAGGCATCGGGGCGCGTCTTGCCGCCAGCTTTCAATTCGCGGATGCGGTCACAGACTTCATCGAGCATCGGGCCCTCATTGAGACCTTTCCACGCGGCGACCAGGCCGACAGCGGTGACGGAATTTTTATTCGCTTCGTCAGCGGCTTCGTTCACCGGTTCAGGTTCGATGAAGCCATATTTCGGCGAGCCGGTCTGGTAATGCGAGGATTGCGAACAGAAGCTGCAATTTTCGGAACACGCGCCGGCCTTGGCGTTGACGATGGAGCACAGGTGAATCTTGTTCCCTTTGAAATGCTCGCGGATGCGATTGGCCCACGAGAGCAAATCGAGGATGTCGGCAGATGATTCAAGCTGAAACAGCCAGAGCGCCTCGTCGCGGGTGATGTGTCCGCCTCCGAGCACGCGCTCGCCGAGGGTGGAGAGTTTCTGGTGATTGCTCGCGTCAACCGGTTTCGCTGTCATGGTTGACAGGATAATCCGCTGGAAAAATTACGCAAGCGGAGTTCGTTCGAGCGCGCGGTCAATCTGGGTATTTACTTGGCCGCCGACGCGTTGGTGGCCCGCGAGGGGCAGACGGCGTTCAAGTAGGCGGCGAGCGAGGCGATTTGTAGATCGGACAACGGGCCGCCCTGCGACGTGGCAAATGCGGGCATGAGCGAGCCCGCCTTGCCGGCGGTAATCCACGTGCGCCAGAATTCCTCGTTGGTCGGCACCGGGAGATTGTGCAGGTCTGGCACCATGCTGGCGCGATGGGGCGATTCGTGGCAGATCGCGCAGATGGCGTTGTAAAGCTGCTGGCCGTATTTGCCTTCGATCTTTTTAACATGGCAATTGGCGCAATCGCCCTTGAAAACGGCTTGGCGATCAGCCTTCGCGGCGGCCAGGCCGGCGGCGCGCTGGGCCTCGGTCATTTCCGCCATGGGCGGCGGCGGCAGGATATTGATCCGCAACATCAGATTTTTGATGCCCTTGTCCGTTGTGATGGCGACCTGCTTGAACAAGGTGCCGGATTTTCCCTCAAGGTTGACCTTCAACTTGATTTCGCCATTCGTGCCGGCGGGCAACAGCCACGGCACCGGCGGCAATTCCGCCGTGGTGCAGCCGCACGAGGGATGGACGTTCAGGATCGTGACGTTGCCGGCGGTGATGTTGGTAAAAGTGAAGTTGAACCGGGCGAATGCCTGTTCGTTGGTCGCCTCGGCAGTCTCCATGAGCGAATTCCACGCGAGAACGCCGTCCGGCATCGGCTCGTTGGCATGAGAGGTGTCTGGCACATAAACCGGCTTGGAACTGACGTTGGCGTTGGTTTCGGCGGCGACAACAACTGCTGCCGTCATCGTGAAAAGAACGGCAGCGGCCAGTGAAACAGGGCGGATGAAAAACATAAAAGCGACGCGAACTTAAATTGTCCGCGTCGCTTTGACGAGTGCGAAGTTGAATCCGTTCAAACGCGGTTCAGCGCGCTCAACACGGCCTTGACCGAGGCGAGCTCAATGTTTGTGTCCACGCCCGCGCCCCACCGAGATTTGCCGTCGGCGGTTTTGATCTGGATATAGGCGATGGCCGCCGCACCTTCGCCGCTGCTGAGGGCGTGCTCACTGTAGTTGGAGATTTCAAAACGCGGAACGCCGACGGTGCTGAAACCGTGGACGAGCGCGGCGAGCGGGCCGTTGCCTTCGCCGGAAAATTCCACCGGCTTGCCATGCTGCACGAGTTTCGCGCGGCATTTGACGACGCCGTTTTTGCTCTCGGTTTCAAAGCCTGATAACTGCCACGGCGAATCGCGCTCAACGTATTCCTTCCAAAACATCGCTTTGAGTTCCGCGCCGCTGACTTCGCGACCGAGCTTGTCCACCGCGTCGTTGGCGATCGGGCCGAACTCGCGCTGCATGTCCTTCGGCAACTCGATGCCGAACTCGCTTTCGAGCAAATACGCCACACCGCCCTTGCCGGACTGCGAATTGACGCGGATGACTTCGCGGTATTCGCGGCCGATGTCCGCCGGGTCAATCGTGAGATACGGCACGTCCCAATGTGCGCCCGGAGTTTTTTCGCGTTCAGCCAAGCCTTTCTTGATCGCGTCTTGGTGTGAACCGCTGAACGCGGTGAACACGAGTTCGCCCGCATACGGCTGGCGCGGCGGCACGGTCATGCCGGTGCTGCGCTCATAGACATCAATGACCGAGGCGAGATTCGAGAAATCCAATTTCGGATCAATGCCGTGCATGTAGAGATTCAACGCCACGGTCACGATATCCAAGTTGCCCGTGCGTTCACCGTTGCCGAACAAGGTGCCTTCCACGCGATCGGCACCGGCCAACATGCCGAGTTCCGTCGCGGCGACGCCGGTGCAACGGTCGTTGTGCGTGTGCAAGCTGATGATGAGCGAATCGCGATTCTTGATATTGCGACACATCCATTCGATTTGATCCGCATATACATTCGGCATGGCAACTTCCACCGTGTCCGGCAGATTCAAGATCATCTTGTGCTGCGGCGTCGGCTGCCACACGTCCATGACGGCCTCGGAAATTTCCCTGGCGTATTCCACTTCCGTCATGCTGAAACTCTCCGGCGAATACTGGAGCATGACTTCCGTGCCGCCTTTGGTGAGGCGATGCAAACGATCCTTAATCATCCGCGCGCCGTTCACTGCAATGGCCTTGATTTCATCCTTCGACTTGCCGAATACCACGCGGCGTTGCGCCGGCGACGTCGAATTATACATGTGGATGATGACCTTCTTCGCGCCGATCAACGACTCGACCGTGCGCTCGATCAAATCCTCGCGCGCCTGCACGAGCACCTGCAACCACACGTCGTCCGGCGCGTGGCCTTTCTCGATGAGCAAACGGTTGAAGGCGAATTCCGTGTTCGACGCCGAGGGAAAGCCGACTTCAATCTCCTTGAAGCCAATCTTCACGAGCGTCTGAAACAATTCCAGCTTCTGCGACACGTTCATCGGCACGGCGAGCGCCTGGTTGCCGTCGCGCAAATCCACGCTGCACCAGCGCGGCGCGGCGGTGAGGACACGGTTGGGCCATTGCCGTTCCGTGAGCTTGGGCGCGTGTTGGAACGGACGGTATTTTTTTGACGGTTCGGTTTGCATGGTCTGGCTTTCGTATTATTGCCGTCCGGCGATGGAGTTAAAACAAAAAACCCACCGCCGTTCGGCAGTGGGTTTCGTTGAAACTTTGGAACGAATCAAAACCCAACTGCCGCGCGGCTAAGCAGCAGCGCGTTCGTAAGCAGCAGGTTTGAATTCTTGTTCACAGCCAAAGCCTAGTGCTGTTGAATTTTGCGGTCAACTCTTTTGTCCGGAGGCATTGAAACGGCGGGAATGAGATTGCCGACTTTCGCGGTTTTGGCCTAGCCTCATACGATGAACAGGCTTTTACGGCGGGACGGCGATATATTTTTCCCGGTTGCCTTGATGGCGGCGCTGCTCGCCGGCTTGGGGCTGCGGGCATACCTGCTTGCGGATCAGGTCATGATTGACGACGAATGGCACGGCTTCTATTACGCCCTCGGCAAATCGCCCGTGTGGCTACTGACACACTTTTCCATTCCGGGTGCGACCTGCATCCCGCTGAATTTTTACACCTGGCTGCTGGGCGCGTGTGGTGGCTGGTCGGAGACCCTGTTAAGGCTGCCGTCGTTGGTTTGCGGCGTGTTGTGCGTAGCGGTTTGTCCACTGCTGGCGCGGAAAATAATCGGCCCGCGCCGCGCCGCATGGCTGGCGCTGCTGCTGGCGGTTTCTCCGATCCTGATCTTTTACAGCCGTCTCTGCCGGCCTTATAGCGCCGTGGCATTCCTGGGCTTTGCCGCGATTCTGCTGGCCGCGCGCTGGCGGCAAACTGGCGGCTTCCGCCCGGCTCTGGGTTTCGCCATCGCCGGAGTGCTGGCGGTTTATTTCCATTTGTTCGCGGCGGTGACGGTGGCGGCTCCGGTGCTGACCGCGATTATTTTTGAACTGGTCGCACGATTTCGCAAAACGCCGCCCAGTGCAGTTGCGGGGCCATCGTTGTGGCAATGGCTGTTGCTGGCGGTGTTGATGGCTGTCGCGGGCGCGGTTTTGGTGTTGCCGGCGTTGATTGACTCAATGCGGAGCACGTTTTTCACGATTGCCCTGGCGGGATCATTCAAGCTCGAATCCTTGCCGCACCTGGCCATGCTCGTCAGCGGCACCAGTCAGCCGGTGCTGGTGCTGCTGTTCTGGCTGGCGCTGCTCGTTGGCGCAATTGAGCTATGTCGCCGCCATCCGTGGTTCGGCATTACACTGGTGAGCCTGTATCCGCTGCACGCGCTGGCCTTGCTGTTGTCGCGGCCGGATTGTTCACAGAGCGCAATTGTGCTGGCGCGCTACTGCATTCCGCTGGTGCCGGTCAGCCTGCTGTTCGTGGCGTGCGGGATGCAGGCCAGTTTGGAATTTCTCGCGACGCGCGTTGCCCTGCGGCCCGCGTTGCAAGCCGTGCTGGCCGTGGCCGCGTTGGCGGCGCTGGTTTTCGCCGGGCCGCTGCCGCAAACATATCTTGCGCCGAATAATTTCACTAACCATGGGGCCTATCAGCATAGCTATGCGCCGATTAACTGGAGCCGGTCGTTTTACAGTGATCTGACACCGGCTAATTTTACGCTGGTTACCACGGTTCGAGTGGATGAGATTTCACCGTTTTACGGCCAACTGGCGAAAACTCCCAATCATCGGGCGATTGTGGAATATCCGATGTTGATCGGCGATCATTTCAACCCGCTCTATTACTACCAGCATTTTCACCGGCGACCGGTGGTGGTGGGTTACGCCTCTGACGTGAAGCTGGCTCAAGGGCTGGCGTCGGGGAACATTTTTGGCAACACCTATATTGATCAGGTATTGAGCCTGGTGAAAACCCCCGCGCGTCTGCGGTTTCGCAACTTTGTTTCCATGGATAATCTGGCGGCGATGCGGGCGCGGAATGTGGAATACATCATTCTCCACAAGCATTTCGAGGCGCAACTCCCACTGGTGGCACCGCCCCCGCCCGACTTGGATCGCTTAATTCGCGAGTATCAGGCCAAGCTTGGCTCGCCAGCTTATGAAGATGCGAACCTCATCGCATTCCAGCTTTAATTTTTTGAGGGCGGGGGTTCAATTCCCGGGACCATGGCGGAGCACTCCGCCTCCAGGCCGGCCATTTCTGCGCGGACTTCCGGTGTCGGCTGACGATCTCGATAAAACAGCTTGATGTATTCGGCAAACCGGTCGCGGGCGGCGAGAAGATAGGTTTCCCGCTGTTGTGGGTTTTGTGTGGCCTGGGACAGCTCATGATAAAGCCGCGACAGATTGAGGTTGGTCGAGTCGAACCCGGGATGGAGCCGGTCGGACATCAACAGGCTGGCCAGTGCGGCGTCGGCATCACCTTTCACCTCTTCAATGAGCGACTTCAGGAAAAACAAGTAGGAGGTTTGCGGCGGCGGCGGTTGTTGCCGGTCGCGCCAGTATTCCGTCAGTCCGGCCTCGACCACGACCGACATTTTTTGCAGGGCGGCTACCATGCGTGAATTGTCCTGCCGGCTCAAGGCGTCGCCGAATTCGGCGTAGTAATAAGCACCGAGATTTTCGTAAGCGACGACGGTATGGCGGGACAGGGCGATGTGGTATTGCCACAAGGTTTCCCCGTTTCGCCAGGCCGGTTGATACGAGAAAGTTTGGAAAAGGTTGTTGGTGGTCAGTCCGACGGCTACCAGGAGGATGACCAGCCGCAAGCTGCGTTGCGAATGTTGCCACAGGGTGCCAGCCACAGAAACGGCGATGGCCAGCGCGCAAAACGAGGAAAAATAAATGTAGCGATCCGCCACCCAGATCCCGATATAGATCAGATTCAAATAGGGGATCATCAGGACAAAAAACGCGGCGTAATAAAAAAATAAATCCTTCCGTCGGCAGAACAGGCAGATGCCCATGACCAGGGCACCAGCCACGGTCGCCAGGGCGGCGACGATTTGCCACGGTGAATACGCGGGCTGCAAGGTCGGCCACGCATAAAGAACGGCGAGTTGCGACGGCAGGAAAACCTGTTTCAGGTAAAGCCAGAAACCGGGCGGGTTCACCATCAGCAAATTCCACAGGTGAGCCAGGCCATGCGCGGCATAGCCACGCTCAAAAATGCCCATCTGTGCCAGGGTGCGTTGATACCAGACATAGATGATGCCGCTGACCACGAGGCCGGGGATAAGCAGCAAGCCTTCCCGAAACAACTCCTTTCGCCACAGCAATGGTGCTGAAGGCGGACGTTCGCCCCGCAACCAGGGCAGCAGAACGGCGTGCAGAAACATCACCAGTGGAAACGTCAGCACGCTGATTTTTGACAGCAGCCCCAGGACGAAACAAAACAGCGCGAGCACATACCAGCCCAATTGGGCGGTAAAATTTTGCACCGTCAGCCGACGCGTCTGGGCGCACAGCGCCAGCAACATGAACAGGGCAGATAAAATATCTTTGCGGCCCATGATCCACGCCACCGGTTCCACATGCACCGCCAGGAGCAGATACGCCGCCGCCGTGGCCAGCGCAAAACCGTATCGCCGCGTCGTGCCCAGCAGGAAGGCGAACATCACTGCCACGACCACCCCATGCAACAGCACGTTGCCAAGGTGATAGCCAAATGAATTATCAAAACCAAAGATGCGTCCATCCAACGCCCAAGTCAGATCGCGGAACAGCAAGGGTTCCTCGCGCGGAAAACAGGTGACAAAAATCGCCTTCAAGTCGGCAGCCAGACTGGGTTGCCCATAGAGTTCCGGGTGATCCTTTAGCACCCGGACGTCGTCGTAATAGACAAAACCATATTGCGTCGAGGGCAGATAAATCATCCACGCCAGCACGGCCAGCAACAGGCCGGTCAGGAGATTCCGGTGACGCAAAATAAAATTTGGAGGTGAGGCGTCCAAATTCATCGAGTGGCGCAGATCAACATTTGTTTGCCGAGTGGTTTGAACGGGCCGGCCAGATACAGCCGGATCAACAGCGGATGCACAGGCGCGCCGGATTTGATGGTCAAGGGCAGGAAACGCGGCTCGCAATGTTCGACCCGAAAACCGTTGGCCGCCAGCAGATCGCAAAGGCTGCGGTCGGTGTAGATGGAGACGTGCGTGTAATCGTCGAAATACTCGCGGAAACAGTATTTGAAATTGGGCTGCACGATGGTGAGCCTTGCCCCCGGTTTCATTTTGCGCCGTAGTTGCGCGAGACAGTCCACCAAATCTTTTTGCGAGATGTGCTCAAAACAATTGCTGCTGAAAACGTAGTCCACCGAATCGTCCACCACGCCGTCGAGCTGCGTCACGCTGGTGACCAGCCCCTCGACGCCCGGTTCCAGATGCGCCGTCATGCCCGCCCAGCAGTCCACCGCGATCCGGCGGCGGGCCTTCACGGCATTGATGAAGTCGCCGTAGCCCGCGCCCAGCTCCAGCACCGTGGCGTCCGGCGGAATTTGTTTCTGAAAAACGCAGTCCACCAAGGTCCGCCAAAGCACGCGACGGCGCGGGTCGGCGGTGAAACGCGTGTTGTGATAAGTGTCATCGGCCATGGCCAAAGCCTTTCCAATCCACGAAAATTCCGTAGAGCATCCGCAACCCCAACCGCGTGGCGATGCGGTTGTTCACGTTGCCGCCCTTGCTGGTGCCGACGCGCGGATAAAACGTGATGGGACATTCGAGGATGCGCAGGCCGGCCTTCAGCGCCGTATCGAGAAAGTAGGCGTTGAACTCCAGATTGACCTGCGGGTTCAACCGGCCCATCAATCCGCGCAACGCCGGATTGCGGCAAAGTTTGTAAGTCGTGCCCACGTCCGTGAGAGATACCATGCCCAGATGTTTCAACTCCAGCACTTTTCCGGCGAACAGATTTCCGTAGTGCATGAATAATGACAACTGCGTGTCTCGCTCCTGCAACTGCTCGACGATCCGGCTGCCGTTCACCACGTCCGCGTGCGGGATGTAGGCGAGAAATTTTTCAATGTCCGCCGCGCGAAACGTCAGGTCGCCCTCGCACAGCAACGTCAGTTCGGTGTCCGCAAATTTCAACGCCTCATGCAGCGCCCGATGCACGCAGGCGCCGTAGCCCTGGCGCGGCTCGTTGAACACGATGCCTCCGGCCTGTTCCGCGATTTCCATTGTGCGATCCTTGCTGTTGTTGCTGATGACGATGACGCGCTCAACCAGCGGATGCGCGCGGAAATCTTTGACCGCGCCGCCGATGCTGCGCTCGTCATTGTAGGCCGTGAGCACGACCGTCAGGCGCAGGTTGGCCGGCGGATCATGGCGGATGGATTTCAGGCTGCGCAGCCGGCGGACATAGCCAAACAGATCCCAACTGATAAGCGCGGCTCCGACCACCAGCGGAATGCCGCTATACCAAACGATGGCCTCATTGATATGACGGAGCAGTGGGGGATTCAGAAACAGCCAGCGCACGGGGCCGAGCCCCACGCCGAATACATAGGCGGCCAGCGCGATGGAGACCAGCAGAAAACCATACAGGGCGCACCAAGTTGTTTTGGCGTCGCGGCCGCGCTCAGGAATCTGAGGTTTCGTCTCGACGGGTGTGGTGGGCCGGGTTGGGTCAACCATTGCGCGACGACGTTATTCCATGACCGCGTCGGGTCAAGGTTGAATTGTTGAATTGAAATCAGCCTGGCTTGATTTGCGACTTAGCCAATAAACGCCGCGTGGACGGCCTTCACGGCTTGCTCGCCTTTCGCGAGGTCAATGACGACGGAGATCTTGATCTCGCTGGTCGAAATCATGTCAATGTTCACGCCTTCATTCGCCAGCGTTTCGAATAATTTCCCCGCCACGCCGGTGTGCGATTTCATGCCGACGCCAACGATCGAGAGCTTGCCAATCTTCTCGGCGGTGATGGCTTCCTTGAAACCAATCTCAGCTTTCAAACCGGCAATGACCTTCTGCGCCTTGAGCAAATCAGGCTTGTCAGCGGTGAAGGAAATGTCGGTCGAGGGCGTGCCGGTGCCGTGGCTGATGTTTTGCACGATCATGTCAATGTTTACGGTGGCGTCACCGAGCGCCTTGAAAATTTTCGCCGCCATGCCGGGCTTGTCGGGCACGCCGACGAGCGTGACCTTGGCCTGATTTTTGTCGAGCGCGACGCCGCGGACGACGACGCCTTCCATGCTTTTCGTTTCTTCTTTCACAATAGTTCCGGGGTTGTCATTGAGGCTGGAGCGGACTTCAAACACGACGCCAAATTTTTTGGCGAATTCAACGGAGCGGCTCTGCATCACCTTGGCACCAAGGCTGGCGAGTTCGAGCATTTCGTCATAGGAAATTTCTGAAAGCTTCTTCGCGTTCGGCACGATGCGCGGATCAGTGGTATAAACGCCATCCACGTCCGTATAAATCTGGCAGAGATCGGCCTTGAGCGCGGCGGCGAGCGCAATCGCGGTTAAATCCGAACCGCCACGGCCGAGCGTGGTAATCTGGCCGGCGGCAGTTTCACCTTGAAAACCGGCGACGATGACGACATTGCCGGCATTGAGCGCGGCGTGAACCTGCTTCGGCGTGATGTTGTGGATCTTCGCCTTCGTATGAACGCCGTCGGTGACGATGCCTGCCTGCGCGCCGGTCATGGAAACGGCGGGAATGCCAATCGTGTGCAGCGCGATGGCGGTGAGCGCGATGGTCTGTTGTTCGCCGGTGGCGAGGAGCATGTCCATCTCGCGTTCGCTGGGCAGGGGCGCGATATCTTTGGCCAATTTGATCAAGCCATCGGTGACACCGCTCATCGCCGAGACGACGACGACGACCTGGTCGCCGCGCGAGCGGTATTCCGCCACGCGCTTGGCGACGTTTTTGATCCGGTCGGTGTTGCCGACCGACGTGCCGCCGTATTTCTGAACAATCAATGCCATAGAAAAATTTCCCGAGCTGCCGGCAAAAAATCCGAAAAGCTCGCAACGGAAACCAGAGCATAGTCAGATGAACGGCGTTTGAAAAGATGGAACTGGCGCTTCGCGGGGCTGGCAGCGAGGAACGCCCGGTCATTTTTTGCCCGGGCCGCAGACAATTTACGTCCGGAAAAATTTCGTAAAGTTCCTGAAAAATTTTTCGCACATTTTAAAAACGTGAACTAGTTTGCCATGCCGGACCTGCGAAACGGTGCAGGTGACCGGACAACGCAACCATCTCAAACGAGAAAGGAACTGTATGACAAACGAAGCCAACATGGAAAAGCTGGTGGCAGATTTGCGGACGCTGTCGCACGACGCGGAGGCAATGCTGCATGCGACCGCCGGACAGGCGGGCGAGAAGATGACGGAGTTGCGCGGGCGGCTGGCCTCCACCCTCGAATCGGCCAAGGCCACTTACCGGCGGGTTGAAGAAAAAACCGTCGCCGGGGCGAAGGTCGCGGACAAAACCATCCGGGAGCATCCGTATGAATCCATCGGGGTCGCGTTCGGCGTGGGCTTGTTGATCGGCGTGCTCGTGGGAAGACGCTGATTATGGGGGAGACGCCTCCAGAGGAAGGCGGGGTGTTTGCCACCGTCACGCGGGTGCTGCATACGCTGCGCAGCGTGGCGGAGGTGCGCCTTGAATTATTCCTGTGTGAATTGAAGGAGGAGCGGATCCGGCGGTGTGAAATGCTGCTGCTGGCGGCGATTGCGCTTATATGTGCCTTGATGACGCTCATCATGGTTACGTTCACGGTTGTGGTCGTCTTCTGGGACACGCATCGGGTGCTGGTGTTATCGCTGGTCACGCTTGTTTATGCCGTGGCGACGGCGGTGGCGTGTCTGAAATTGCGTTCCCGATTGCAACGCTGGCGGCCTTTTTCCGCCACGCTGGAAGAATTCAAAAAGGATTGCGCATGTTTCAAAAAACCGAACTAGAATGTCTGCGTCTGCAGAAGGATCTGTTGGTGCTGCAAAGCGACGCCCACCGGCTCGTTCTCACTAATGACTGGCAACGGCTCCGTTCGCCTGAAACCTGGATGACCGAGGCCGGCAGCCTGGCGCGGCGGCATCCATTCTGGACGACGGCGCTGGCCACGGCTGCGGGCGTGCTGGCGGTAAACGCCGTGCGCAAACCCGGCGCACTGGCGGGCGGTCTTGGCCAATTGGTCAAACTGGCCTCGCTGGCGTTCTCGCTCTGGCGGCGGGCTTGATGCAGATGGAAAAGAGGTTTTTCGGCACAAAAGAAAACCCGGAGGAATTTCTTCCTCCGGGTTTCTGTCTCAATCCCAACCTCAACCCTAAATCAACAGTCAGCTTAACCGGCAATGTGACCACGACCACTGGTGGCCGTGGGGCGCAATTGTCGGTCAGGGAGTATAAGTCAATCGGTAGAACACGGTCTCATTGGCCGGGTCAATGGTGGCACTGTAGGTATTCTGGAGATCAGAATTTGGCACAGGCGTCCAGTTGCCGGTCAGTCCGGTTGCCAGATTGTTGGTTTGCACCTCCAAGGTCCAGCCGGTTTGGGTTGCCGGCCATGACAAGGTCAGGGTGGAGCCGCTGACCATCGAAACCAGGACGGGCGAATTGGTCAGTGGCGGAATGCGGATGGTGCCATCCACAGTGAGGTTCGTCTGCCAGGTCAGGCCCGGAGCGAGTTCGGGAAGCGTGATGCCGCCGTAGAAGTCGCCGTTGTAGGTCTGGGCGCTGAACAGCTTGAACACGGTGCCGTTGGTCAAAGTGCCGCTGAGGTTCGTTACCAACAACGTGCCGTTGTAATACAGGTTGTTGATGCCGGTCACGAGGTCATTGGTGCCCGCGCTCTTGTCCACTTCCAGGATGGTGGCGCCGTTGAGGCTGAGGTTGGCATTCACCGTCAGCGAGCCCATGCCGGAATCTCCCGGGGCAAGTGTGCCATACACCGTCACGCTCTGGCCGAACCGGCCGCTGCCAGAGAGCGTGCCTGAGTTCACGGTTACCGCGCTGTTAAGAATGGCACCATCCACGCGAAGTTCACCATCATTGACGGTGGTTGCGTCTGTGTAGTAGTTGGTTCCCGTCAGGGTCAACTGGCCGGTGCCGACTTTGATGATGGCAACGGTGTCGGCTGATGTGCCGGTTCCGTTGGTGATCGTGCCGGCAAAGGTGGTCGAAAGATTGTTGCCGCCGATGGAGTAAGTTTCCAAACCGTGAACGTCGCTCCGGCTTCCGGTTACCCTGGTGTTGGGTCCGCCAATCAGGGCACCAAATTCAGTGGTGGTGCCGCCGTTGCGCTGCGAGAGAGATAAATTTCCCGTGCCGAGATTGAACGTGGCGTTGGGGCTGCCAAGGTTGAATGTGGAATTGTTATTCAACCGGACGAAGCCGGTATTGGTGCCAAAGTTCACCGTGCCAAAGAAGCCTGACATGGTGCCGCCACCGGCGCCTTCGCCGCCAATGGAAAACGTCTGGCTGCTATTTTGCGTGAGGAAGTTGACATTGACTGTGCCGCCACCACTCCAAGCACCACGCAGCGCAACGTTGCCGGATCCGACGCCGGTGAATTCGAGCGCCGTGTTGCCATCGAATTCCATCGCATTGTCCACAACGAGTGCGCCGTTAACCCGGAAACTTCCGGCAACATTGGTGATGACGGATGAGCCAGCGCTGGTGGCGGCATTAATCTGCAAGACGCCGTTGCTGACAACGGTGCCGCCGGCATAATTGTTGGCTGCAGACAAGATCAAGTTACCCGGGCCGGACTTGGTGAGGCCGCCCGATCCGGTAATGGTGCCACTGTCGGTCAAAACCGTGCTGCTATTGGTGATATTTATTGTCCCACCCGTGTCATTCAAAGTTGCCCCGCGGTCGGTGCTCGCGGTGGAGCCTGAATATTTCAGGGTGCCGCCGTAGAATAGCAGGTTGTTGGCGCTATTGTTCGCCGCCCCGATGCTGCTGTTGGCACCCCCGTTGGCAACTTGTATAACTTCCAGTGTTCCCTGGGCAATGGTAGTCGGTCCGGTGTAACTGTTGGTGGTTAAGATCGTCAACGTTCCCGTGTTGGTCTTGGTCAGCCCGCCGGAACCACCGATTGCGCTGGAGCCACTGAACGAGTAATCCGTGGCTGAATCCACTGTGATCGCAGCTGGATTCACCGGGGCGGTAATGTTGACCTGCGGATTGGCAGCACCCGTGGCGTCGAACAACACGGTGTCACCTTGCACAAAGGAATCCAGCGTCGCGCCGTTCAGCCAGTTGGTGTGGTTGAGCACATCCCAATCATTCGCGGAGGAATTACCCACCCACACGACATTGCTCGGTGCGCGCAAGCCGGTGGTGACCAGCTGAATGGTTTGGGCAGTGGTGTTGTTGGTCAGATAGCCGGGCGCACCGACCAGCGAAAGATTGCTGATATTGCCAATGAATGAACCGCCGTAATGGAACAAGGTATAGGTTCCCGCTGCCAGGGAACCTCCAATAGCGGTGACGGAAACGGTAGTGGTGCCGCCGCTGACATCGAGATTGCCGCTGATTTCGACCAAATCGTTGGTGGAGGGGGAGATTTCAAAATTGACGACAACATTGTTGCCCAAGGTCAACCCGCTGGAGAAGGATAACGTCCCCACCGTATCGCCCACCGTAATGCTAGAACCAGCTGCCGCCGTGAAAATGCCGGCGACCGTGCCGGAACCGCTCAGCAGTTTTCCCGAGGCAAGGGTGAAACCGCCCGGAGCCGAGGCGTCGAACGTCGCACCCGCCGCGACGTTGATTTGCGGGGTTGCAGTCAAGGTGGCGGATGGGCCGAGAGCCAGAGTGCCCGCGCTGATGGTGGTGGCGCCGGAGTAGGAGTTCGCGCCATTCAGAGTCAAGGTGCCGTTGCCTGTTTTTGTAAGTGCGCCCGAGCTGGTGACATTTCCGTTATGGGTGATGTTGTGCGCCGTGCCCGCGGCATCCGCTGCCTTGAAGGTCATGGTGCCGGTGATGGGGGTGTTGGCATTGATGGCGTAGTCCGCTTTGGCTCCGAGCGTGCCACCGCTGAAGCTGATAACGTAACCACTGCTCGACGGACCAGTGTTCCCCGTCAAACCGACACTTCCGAGATAAACCACACCGGAACCCGACAAGTTAAAGATGCCCCAGTTGTTAATGATAGTGTTGTCCTTCAAGAGGGTTACTCCTTCGGCGGTCAGCGATCCTGAATTGATGTCAAGAATACCGCCGATGCGGCTCGAGGTGTTGGCGGCCAATTGCGATTGGTTTCCAACGATGATTCCGCCGGAGCCGGTGCTGACGACGGTGCCGCCACGGATCAAAAGCCGTTGGCGACGATCAGTTGAAGAAGTGGAATTCACCACGTTATTGTCGCAAATGTTAAACACCCCGGTATTGGTGACAACGCCCCCGTTAATGGTGGCGTAGGCAGTTGAGTTACCAGTGCCGATCTGCATGGCGGTGGCGTTGACGACGCCGTTGTTGACAATCAAGCCGCCGGAGCTGGTGGTGCGATAGATAAAAAAGTTGCCGAGATTGACGATGCCGTTATCAATCTGAATCCGTGCAGAGCCGTCATTGCCAGTATTGTTAATACGGCTGCCAACCAGACAATTAAGAGTTCCGCCTGTGACATTGACCCGGCTGGCACTCTTCACGGTCAGCGGTTTGTCCAATGTTACGGTCCCCCCTTCGACCGTCATAATCGCGTTTGCGCTGCCGGAGGTGCTGGAACCAACAATGAGGCTTTCGCTTGACGTGGTGCCGCTCATGGTAAAAGTGCTATTCGTCTCGAAGTATAAAGGAGCCGATCCATCGTTCAGGGTGATGGACCCCATGTTGTTGACCAAGGCGGTTCCGCTGTTGGTGAAGCGGGATGGGGAAGACAGGGCGATGGCCGATCCCCCATTAATGGTTAGCGAACCGCCGCTTTCCACGCTCAAGTTGCCACCCAAGGCAAGCGCCGCCCCGGATGCCGGTGAGAACAAGGCGGTGCCCGCAATTGACATGAAACCGCCGCCGGCAATCGTCAGTGGACCACCGTTGGTTCCGGTAACCACGCCATTCGCGCCAACCGTTAATACGCCTCCGCTTTCGACATTCACTGGAGCAGTGCCGAGGCCGCCCACATCCATGGTGAATGCATTGGCGTTCACGGTGAGTGAACCGTAAAGATCCAAACTGGCGAAACTGGGAGCCGCCATGGGACTGGCATAACTAACTGTCAGCGAGGATCCGATGACCGCATTGGTAGTCACGCCGGGAACCGCCAAGACATCCCAATTGTTGGCGTTGTTCCAGTCATTATCGGCGGTGCCCGTCCAGTTAGCCGTTTGCGCGTGGCCGTTGATGCTGCCGAGCACGGCGGTAACCGCCACGCAAAGAGTGGCCGTGAATAGTTTGGTTTTTTGCATATGGGTGTTTTGGGGGTGGGTTTCTTTCAAATAGTGTTGAGTGGCAGGAGTCACCGGTTTTTATGGCGAATGAAAATAGCGCGAGCGCATTGATTGGATCGTAAGATTCGCATGTGCAGGGAAATTGGAATTCTCGTCTATTGAACCAGTTCCCTGTAAGCCGTCTATCGGATGTTCATCCGACCCGATTGAAGAATGAGGAAGTAACCGCCTTGCGCCCGCTCAGTCCTGCCCGACCAATTTCATCGCCGCCTCGGTGCGCGACTGGACGTGCAGCTTTTCATACACCGCGCTGACATGGGTGCGCACGGTGCTCATGCTGATGCCCAAAGTGTCCGCAATCTCCTTATACATGTAGCCCTTGGCCAGCAATTTCAGGATGTCGAGTTCGCGGTTGGTCAATTGCTCCAGCTCCGACGAACTTTTGGGAGAGCGATGAAAATGGTTGATCACCTTGCGCGCAATCTGCAGCGACATCGGCGCGCCGCCAGCGTGAACCTGTTCCACGGAGGAAACCAGTTCTTCGCGCGGCATGTTCTTGAGCAGATACCCATTCGCCCCGGCGCGCAAGGAATCAAAAATCATGTCGCCTTCCTCGTAGGTCGTGAGCATCAAGACGAGCGTTTTCGGCGAACGCTCCTTGAGGCGGGACACGCATTGGATGCCGTTCATGCCGGGCAGATTGATGTCCATGAGGACAACATCAGGAGCCTTGATCGGAATTTCCCGCAACGCCTCCTCAGCCGTCGCATAGGCGCCAACACAGCGGATGCCGGGCGCGTTACCCAGCCATTCGGCCAGGCTCTCGCGCAAGGCGCGCTGATCTTCGACGATGGAAATGGCGATGCTCATTTGGTTGGTATCTTTGCTAGTTTAAGCCACGAACGCGTGACCGGTCATCGGATGTATGTATGAGAGTCATGGCGCGGGCAAGGGGAGTTCTACGCTGATGGTGGTGCCTTTGCCCGGGTTGCTGTGGATCTGGCATTCCCCGCCGATTTCCGTGAGCCGCTGCCGCATGTTTCGCAAGCCGTCCGCCCACGCGTTTTCCGGAGCTTGCTCAAAGCCGCAGCCGTTGTCCTCCACCGTGAGTTTCAGACCGCTGTCGCTGGTGCTGACGTGGAGCCAGACCTCCGTGGCGTGCGCGTGCTTGACGATGTTTTGCAGCGCCTCCTTCACGACGAGAAAAACATTGTGCCGCACGTTGGCCGGAACTTCGCGCGCCGGCATCTGGTCCGGCACATCCAGCAAACAGCGGATGCCCGCGTCGCGCAGATAATCCGTGGCGAACTGCCCGGTGTAATCCACGAGATGCGACAACGTGTCGTTGCGCGGATTCACCGCCCAGACGATTTCGTCGAGCGATTTCACCGCGTCGCGCGCCGTGCCGGAAATTTTTCCGATGCGTTCGCTGGTTTTTTCCTTTTGCGCCAGATCGCCCAGCACGGCGATGAGCGTCAGGCTGGCGCCGAGATCGTCATGAATGTCCTTGGCGATGCGGGCCCGCTCGCGTTCAACCACCTGCCGGCGTTCCAATTGTTCCATCTTCAGGCGCAGCCGCTTGGTGGCCGTGTGCCGCACCGTGCCGATGACGATGGCTAAAATCGCCGCGATGACCAGCAGGCGGAACCACCACGTCTCGTAAAAGTGGGGCAGAATTTTGATCGCCAGTTTCGCGCCCGTCTCATTCCAAACGCCGTCGCTGTTGCAGGCGATCACCCGGAACCGGTAGTCGCCCGGCGGCAGCAGATTGTATTGCACCGATCGCCGCGTGCCAGCCAGCACCCAGTCCGCGTCCACGCCGGACAGTTTGTAGCGGAACTGCACGCGCTCCGGCGAGGCCAGGCTCAAGCCGGTGTAGCGAAATTCAATCTGATGTTTTCCCGGCGGAATTTTGAAGATCGCTTGGGACGCATCCGCCGGCAGGTCTTGCGTCCGACCGTCCACCAAAACCTCCTCGATGACCACCGGCGGCGGCGTGTCGTTGGGTTTGATGTCCTCGGGCTGAATCCACGTCGCACCCCGGGCCGTGGTGAACCAGAGCTGCCCGTCGCGATTGCGCCAGGCGGCGGGCTGGTAGCCGCCGGAGCATTCGAGCGAGGGCAGGCCGTCCGCCCGCGCGTAATCAATGCACGGGATGAACTTGATTTTGCCGCGCGCAAAATCATCCAGCGCGGTCTTGGTCACGCGGAAAATTCCCTGGTGCGAACCGAGCCAGAGATTGCCCCGGCCATCGTCAAGGATCTGGCCGATGACATTGTCCGGCAGCCCGTCTCTTTTTCCAAACCGTGTGAACTTCCCGTCCCGCAACCGCAGCAGGCCGCCGCGAAACGTGCCGAGCCACACCGTGCCGTCGGCCTCGGCGAACACCGACCAGATCGCGCCGGATTCATGATTGTCCGCCGGACGAAATCCCGTCACCTTGTTCGTGGTCACGCAAAAGAGGTCGCCGGTGCCGGTGCCCACCCACAGATTGCCCGCCGGGTCTTCGGCCAGGGCGCGGATGTTGCGCCGGGTGACGCTCTTGAACGGCTCGATGGATTCCGGTGAACCGTTCGTGGCGACCAGCAAACCGCTCGTCGTCCCGATCCAGACCCGTCCGGCGCGGTCGGCCAAAATCGCCTTCACGCCGTGAACCACCGGCAACACGCGGCGGATTTCCTCGCCTTCGCGGATGAATAAATCCTCGTCCCCCGCGCTCAACCAAAGCCGGCCGTGCGCGTCCGGACTGACGCAAAAAACCGAGCCGCCGCCCGTGGAGCCGGTGACTGGAAAGGTGGTGAAACTGTCGTCCTGCCAGCGCCCCAGCCCGCTGCTCAACAGGCCGAACCACATCGCACCGTTTTCGTCTTCGCAAACGGATTTCGCCGGGTGCGCCAGATTTTTATTCTCGGTGGCGACCGTGCGAAACAGCCGTTCGCGCACGCGCACCAGGCCGACGGCATCAAGACCGGCCCACCAACTGCCCTCCGTGTCCTCGAACAGGCAATAGACGCGTTCGCCGGGAAAACCATCGTCCGTCGTCAATTGGCGGATTTGTCCGCTGGCAGTGGCGTGCAACAGGCCGCGGCCGTAATTGTAAAACCACATGCCGCCGTGATGATCCGCTTGCGTGCCGATGCGGCCGGAGGTTCCCGAAAAAACATTTCGCTTGGCGTCGGGTTTGAAAACCCAGCGGCCATCCACCGCGGCGCCAATGCTCCCGTTCACCACCGCCCAGAGTTGATTGCTGGAAACGACCGTCAGGCACGTCACCCCGGGCGCCGGCTCGACGGGAAGGACGGTTTGAAAACGGCCGCCGTCCCAGCGGGCTACCTCCCGGTCGGTCCCGACCCAGATGTTTCCGAAGTCATCCGCCACCAGACAGTTCACGCTCTGCCCCTCCAGCCCCGCGCCGGTCGGCAACGACTCGAACTGGTTGCCTTTCAATCGCCACAATTGGCCGCCGCCATCGCGATACCAGATAATTCCGGCGGCGTCCTCGCAACTGATGGAACCGAGGCCTCTGCCCGGCGGCGATAATTCATCCCAGCCTTCGCCGGACTTCGCGGTCAGGTGCTTGCGGAAAATATCGCCGCGCCCGGTGAGAAAAGTGATTTCGTTGGTGGTGGCAGAAACCAGCATCAGGTCGCCCGCAGAAAGCCGGCTGTTGCGCAGTTCGAGCGTGAACCGGCCGTCACGCAGCGTCGTCAGCGAACCGTCATAAGTGTTGATCCACAGCGTGCCGCGGGCGTCCACGAAGAGCTTGCGCACCCGTGCGTGGAGCAGCGCCGGGGTGTTGGCCGGGTCAAACGTCACGAAGCGCACGCCGTCGAACCGCGCGAGGCCGTTGTAAGTGCCCACCCACAGGTATCCGTCCGGCGTCTGCGTCACCGCCGTCACCGAGCTATCGGGCAGGCCGTTCTCGGAAGACCAGACATCCAGCAGATAATCCCAGCCCGCACCGCGCGCCGGAAAAACCGCCGCCAGCAGCAGCCAGCACAGCGAAAGAATTTTTCCGCAGCGAATCATGGGTTGGCGGGCGGTTGGAACACGCCATCCTTTTATGCGACTTCCCGCTTTTATTCAACAAGACTTGGCGGGAATGATTGGAGGAGCGCACCGGCCAGCGCACCGCAGGCTATTTTTTCTCCGTCTGGGTTTCCACCCAGCGCGCAAACAGCCACAGCAAATCTGAAAGCCGGTTCAGGAAGATGATGATCTCGTCATTTTTGGTTTCACTGAGGGTGAATAATTCGCATACGCGACGTTCCGCGCGGCGGCAGACCGTCCGCGCCACATCCAGCGCGGCGGAATTTTGCGTCGCGCCTGGCGTGGCCCAGCCTTTGAAGGAAATATTCTGCGCCTCGATTTCTTTCACCAGCGCGTCGAGCTTGGCCGTCATCGCCGGCGTGACGAGGGAAAAACCGCCTTTGAGGTAACGCTCCAAATCATCCGGCAATACCGCCAGTTCGCCCATCAACGTCACGAGAGCTTGCTGGATGGCGAGCAGATTTGTCCGGATGAAATCGTGCTCCGCCGTCGCGCGGGCGAGGCCGAGCGCAGCGTTGAGTTCATCCACGGAACCGTAGGCCTCGACGCGCGGATGCGGCTTCGGCACGCGGCGGCCATACATCAAGGCGGTCGTGCCGTTATCACCGGTTTTGGTGGCAATGCTCATTTCATTTGGCGGGTTTCGTCAATCGCTGGTATTCCAGGACCCCTTTCACGATGGCGGCGGCGATCTGCTTTTGATAGGTGGCGGTGAAGATCTTTTTGCCTTCGACCGGGTGGGTCATGTAGCCGCTTTCCACGAGGATGGCCGGCATTTTCGCGTCGCGCAACACGGCAAACCGGGCTCGCCGCACGCTGCGGTCCGTCGCCCCGAGGTTTTTCACGAGGGCCTTCTGCACCTGGTATGCGAGCAGCAGACTTTCCGTTTCCGCTTTGTTGGCCGTCGTGCTTTGGTGGGTGGCACCTTTGCCCTGGGCGTTGCTGGAACTGGCGCCGACGGGTGTGATGCAATACGTCTCCGCTCCGCTCACCGTGCCGCGCCCGCTGGCGGTGGCGTTGAAATGCAGGCTCACAAACAAGTCCGCACCAACGCGGTTGGCGAGGGCCGGGCGATCGTCCAAATCCACAAAAGTATCCCTGGTGCGCGTCAGAATCGTCTTGAAGCCGGCGGCCTTGAGCTGGCGCGACAATTCCTCGGCCACCAGGAGCGTGTAGGTTTTTTCCGAGCGCCAGCCGTAACGATTGCCGGGGTCTTTCCCGCCGTGGCCGGGATCTATGACGATGGTCTTGATTTTGTTGTTGTCCGCCAGCCACGGAAACACCAGCGGCTCGACGGTCTTGTCCAAATCCATCTGGGCTATCAAAAACTCGCCCTTGTCCAAGGCGACCGGAAAGGACAGCAGCACGTTGACGCCATTGATCTCCGCCGTCTGGGAATTTTTTTCAACCTCCAGCCGGGAAGCGCCCTTCGTGTAGAGCGCCGAATTCCGTTTACCATCGCGGACCAGGTGAAAACCGTTGGCACCGGCCCATTGCGCGACGGATGCGTAGCGCTGGCCGTTGATGACCGCCGCCGGTGACGTCACGTAAAAAAACGCGGCGGCGAACAAGAGCGGCAGCAATGATTTGCCCACATTCATGAATTGGCAAGTTGCCAGAGACGCCGCCACAGGCAAGAGCGATTCATGGGAAATGAAATATTTTCGTGACCGTTTGACTAATCCACCGGCTGTGTTACGAGTTAAGTCATGTTGAACGCCAAAGCTTATTCCGCCATTTCCAACATCTCGCCGCTCTCGCTGGCCAACATTCAACGTCGTGATCCCGGCCCGACGGATGTGCATATCCAGATTCAGTTTTGCGGCGTCTGCCACACCGACCTCCACATCGCCCGCAACGAATGGGGCGGCACCACGTATCCCTGCGTGCCCGGCCACGAAATCGTCGGCCGCGTGGTGAAAGTCGGCGCGCAGGTGAAAAAGTTCAAGGAAGGCGACCTCGCCGCCGTCGGTTGCATGGTGGATTCCTGCCGCACGTGCGAAAGTTGCCTCGACGGTCTTGAACAATTTTGCGAGAAGGGCACCATCTTCACTTACAACGCGCCGGACAAACATCTCGGTGGCATGACTTACGGCGGCTATTCCGACAACGTGGTCGTGGATGAATCCTTCGTCCTGCGCGTCCCGAAGAATCTGGATCTCGCCGCCACCGCACCGTTGCTGTGCGCCGGCATCACGACGTATTCGCCGCTGCGCTATTACAAAGTTGGCAAAGGTCAGAAGGTCGGCATCGTCGGCCTTGGCGGCCTTGGCCACATGGGCGTGAAGCTCGCCCATGCGTTCGGCGCGCACGTCGTCGTTTTCACCACGTCACCCGGCAAAGTGCAAGATGCCTTGCGCTTGGGCGCGGATGAGGTGGTGATTTCCAAAAACGCGGACGAAATGGCGAAGCACGCGAGCAGTTTTCATTTCATCCTCGATACTGTGGCCGCGCCGCATGACATCAACGCCTATTTCGCCTTGCTCAAACGCGACGGCACGCTCACGCAGGTCGGCGTGCCGGCGGAGCCGCTGCCCGTCCACGTTTTTAATCTCATCCAGAACCGCCGCAAGTTCACCGGCTCGCTCATCGGCGGCATTCGCGAGACGCAGGAGATGCTTGATTTCTGCGGCGAACACGGCATCACTTCCGATATCGAACTCATTCCCATCCAGAAAATCAACGAAGCCTACGACCGCCTGCTCAAGAACGACGTGAAATATCGCTTCGTGATAGACATGGCCTCGTTGAAGTAATTTAGCCGCAAATCAGTTCTGATCGTCGCCGGTTTCAACCGTTAAAAGTTGATTTCCGGCGACAATCGTTTTTAATGCAGAACTTAATTTTGCAATGAACATCCACGAATATCAGGCCAAGCAGTTGCTCGCCCAATACGGCGTCAACGTTCCCTTCGAAATCCCCGCCAAGTCGCTCGCCGAAGTGCGCCCGGCGGCGGAGAAAATCGCCGCCAGCGGCAGCGCCAAGGTCGTCGTCAAATCCCAGATCCATGCGGGCGGACGCGGCAAAGGGACTTTCAAGAGCGGCTTTCAAGGCGGCGTGAAAGTTACTTCGTCCGTGGATGAGGCTGTGGATGTCGCTGGCAAGATGTTCGGCCAGACGCTCGTCACCAAGCAGACCGGCGCTGAAGGCCGTCAGGTGCAGACGCTGTTGCTCGCCGCCGGCGCGAAGATTAAAAAGGAATTTTATCTCGCCGTTCTCCTGAACCGCGAGACGTCCCGCCCGCTCATCATGGCCAGCACCGAAGGCGGCATGGACATTGAGGAAGTCGCCGAGAAGCATCCCGAAAAGATTTTCAAGGAAACCATTGATCCCGCCGTCGGCATCATGCCGTATCAGGCGCGCAAGATTGCCGCCGCGCTCGGCCTCAAGGGCGATCTCTTCAACGCGGGCGTGAAACTCATCACCGGCGTCTATAACACCTGGTGGGAATGTGATGCCGCGATGGTGGAATTGAACCCTTTGGCCGTGGTTGAGTTGGCTGACGGCAAGGAAACCGTCATGGCGCTCGACGCGAAAATTTCTCTCGATGACAATGCGCTCTATCGCCACAAGAACATCCAAGAGATGCGCGACTTGAATGAAGAAGCGCCGCTGGAAATCGAAGCCAGCAAGTTTGCGCTCAACTACATCAAGCTCGACGGCAGCATCGCCTGCCTCGTGAACGGCGCGGGCCTCGCGATGTCCACGATGGACATCATCCAGCATTTCGGCGGCAATCCGGCGAACTTCCTCGACGTCGGCGGCGGCGCGAGCAAGGACCAGGTGACGGCTGCGTTCAAGATCATTTTGAGCGACCCGCATGTGAAGGGCATTCTGGTCAACATTTTCGGCGGCATCATGGATTGCAACGTCATCGCCACCGGCATCGTCGCGGCGGTGAAGGAAACGGGCCTGAAACTTCCGCTCGTCGTCCGGCTCGAAGGCAACAACGTCGCCGCCGGCAAAAAGACCTTGGCCGAATCCGGCGTCGCCATCATCAACGGCGACACCATGTCCGACGCGGCGCAGAAGATTGTCGCCGCCGTCGGTAAATAATTCCGTCCATGCTCAAGGTCACCGAAATCGCGTTCAGTTGCTACGCCGTCACCGACATGGCGCGGGCGCGGAATTTCTATGAAGGTGTGCTGGGCTTGAAACCGACGACCGTCCACGATTCGGAGCACGGCCAATGGGTGGAATACGAATTCGGCCCGTATGCGCTGTCGCTTGGTTCCTCGCCGATGTTCAAGCCGAGTCCCGACGGTTGCTCCGTGGCGCTGGAGGTTGAAAATTTCGACGACGCGGTGGCCCAATTGAAACAGCATAACGTAAAGTTCCGCATCGAACCAATGGCCAAGCCCGTTTGCTCCATGACGATGATTCACGACCCCGATGGCAACAGCATCTGCATTCACAAACGTAAAGCGAAGTAATTGCTTGAAGATGCAAACGCGCTTAAATTGATATCATGATTGATGCAGCTACATTGGCGCAAATGAACGGCGAATACGTGATTCCGCCGAACGCTGGTCCGGCTTGGCGGGCTGCTGCGGAATATGGGTTCGATATGTCTTTGATTGAAGAATCACTGAAGCTGACACCGGAGCAGAGGCTTGCCGAGCACCAACAGGTGATTGATTTTATGATCGAACTTCAGGAGTCAGGCCAAGCTCATGCCGCAAAATGACCAGGCGCTGCTCATGCGGCTCAAAGACAGCGGCCTTGAATTCGTTGTCATTGGCGGGCTTTGCGTGGTTTATCACGGCGTGCCGGTCGCCACGTTTGATTTGGACATTTGCTGCCCGTTCGGCGAGGAAAACGTCCGAAAGATTGAATCGGCGGTAAAAGATTTGAACCCGGTTCATCGCCTGACGGCGAACAAGCTGCCACTGGAAGAGACGCGCAGCAGTTTCAAAGACCTGAAGAATATTTATTTGCAGACGGATATAGGAAAGCTGGATTGCTTGAGTGAAGTTTCCGGCCTCGGCAGTTATGAACAGGTTTTGCAGCAGTCCATTTTGCACACCATGTCCTTTGGCGCATTTAGGATATTGAATCTGGATGCGTTGATCGCCGCGAAAGCAGCCGCCGGGCGTCCAAAAGATTTGGATGCCGTCAGACTGCTCCAAGCTGTCAAAGAAAGAAAAGCGCAGCAAAAAGAATTGTTTTGAATCGAAAATAGAAAATTTGAAATCGTAAATTTTAACATGTCCATCCTCGTCACTCCCAACACCAAGGTTCTCGTCCAAGGCATTACCGGCAGCTTTGGCGCCAAGCACGCGCAACTCTCGATTGATTACGGCACGCAAATTGTGGCCGGCGTCACGCCCGGCAAGGGCGGCCAATTTTTCGAGCACGGCGGCAAGAAGGTTCCGATTTTTGACACCGTGGCCGAGGCCGTGAAGCAATCGGGTGCCACGGCGAGCGCCGTGTTCGTCCCGCCGCCCTTCGCGGCTGACGCCATTCTCGAAGGCGCGGATGCCGGGCTCGAACTCGTCGTCGCCATCACCGAAGGCATTCCCGTGCGCGACATGGTGCGCGTGAAACGCGCGATGGAGGGCAATACCAAGACGCGCCTCATTGGCCCGAATTGCCCCGGTATCGTGACGCCCGGCGAAGGCAAAGATTCTCATGGCGGCTGCCGCATTGGCATCGCGCCCGGCTACATTCACAAGAAGGGCAACATCGGCGTGGTCTCGCGCTCGGGCACGTTGACTTACGAGGCGGTGTGGCAGCTCACGTCGCGCGGTGTCGGCCAGTCCACCTGCGTCGGCATCGGCGGCGATCCGGTGAACGGCACTTCGCACCTCGATGTCATCAAGCTGTTCAATGAAGACCCGGAAACGACCGGCATCATTATGATCGGTGAAATCGGCGGCAGCGCGGAAGAAGAAGCCGCTGAGTGGATCAAGACGAATTGTAAGAAGCCGGTCGCCGGCTTCATCGCCGGCGCCACGGCACCTCCCGGACGTCGCATGGGCCATGCGGGTGCGATCGTCAGCGGCGGCAAGGGCACGGCGGAAGCAAAGATCGCGGCGTTCAAGGCTGCCGGCATCGGCATCGCCGTGACGCCGAGCGAAATGGCGGACACGCTGTTGAAGATGATGTGACTTAAATCTCGAATCACGAGTTGCGAATTCTGAATGATTCGTCATTCTGGATTCGCAATTTGTTTTTAATGGGCATCGTAAATTTCATCCTGAACCTCGCCGGTCTGCTGTTGTGGCTGAACTGGCGTTCCATCCGGTTTGATCCGCTGACGAAGCGGGCCCCGGCGACGTTGATGGGCACCCTGCGCCCGGCGTCTCCCCAAAAATCCCGGCGGTGGCATCTGCTCGCCTTCGTGGCGGGACTGCTTGTCTTGCGTGCAGTAATCTATTGCTGGATCACACCGTTGTGGGTGGGGACGCTGGACATGTCGGTGGCGGCCCCGCAGTTTCGCAGCGATTCGTTCCCCCGGATTCTGGCGTTCTCCATTTTGAGCTTTGGCCTGATGCTGGGAATTTTTTATGTCGGCCTGTTGCTGTTGTCGCTGTTGAAAGGACCGGACCCGATTCACCGGCTGGTGAAAATTCCCCTGGGTCGCGTGGATGATTGGCCCGCTTGGGCGAAAATTCTTTTGCCGTTGGTCGCCACCGCGATGCTGTGGTGGTCGTTGATTTGGTTGTTCAGCGCGTTGCAAGTGTGCCCGCCGCCGGTCTCGATGGCACAGCGCATCGAGCGATCGCTGGTCATCGGGCTGGCCAGCTATCTCGTGTGGAAATTTCCGCTGGGCGCGATCCTTGTGCTGCACCTGCTGAACAGCTACGTCTATTTCGGCAAACATCCCTTTTGGAATTATGTGAATGCGGTGGCGCAGAATCTGTTGCAACCGTTGAAAAAAATTCCGCTCCGGGCGGGGAAGGTGGATTTCGCGCCGGTGGTGGCGCTGACATTGCTGTTCTTCGCGGCGGAACTGGCTGGTCACGGACTGAGTCAACTCTACGTCCGGCTGCCGTTTTGAACGGTCAAGCCTTCTTCATCTTCGGCAATTTCACCGTGACGGTGGTGCCGTTTTCCTTGCTGCTGGTGATGGCCAGCCGGCCGCCATGCAATTCCGCAAGCTTCTTGGCGATGGCGAGGCCGAGACCGAGGCCCTGTTCGTCGCGCATTTTCCGCTCGAACTGCACGTAGGCATCCACCCGCCGGATGTGCTCGGTGGACAGCCCGCGCCCGTGGTCATGCACGGCGAATTCGATCTCCTCGCCGACGGGATGGAACGTGACATGCACCGGCGAGCCGGGTTCGGAAAACTTGAAGGCATTCTGGGTCAGTTCGCTGACGATTTTCTTTAAATATTCCTCGGCGACGGGCAGGGGAGCGTCCACCAATTCCAAGGTCAGGTCATGCAAACGGTCGGCCATTTCCGCCTGCGTCGTGGCGGCGGCGCGAACCAGCGACTCCGGTTGCTGAATCTTGGCGGAACGCAGGGCGATCACGCTGTCGGCGTCGGTGGCGACCATTTCGAGCCGCGCATAAAAGAGAAAGTTTTCGATGAGCCGCTCCAGCCGCTGGCCGGACTGGCAGATTTCCTGGCCCATCTCGGCAATGGTGGCGGCGTCCAGATTGGCGGCGTCGCTCGCGAGCATTTCGGCATTGGAGATGATGCCGTTGAGCGGCGTGCGCATCTCGTGCGGCATCATCATGGAGATGTGCGTGCGCAGCGTGGTGAGTTTCCGCTCGGCGTCGTCGCGGACGGTTTTCACCTTGCGCAAGCGCGCATTCACGGCGGCGTAAAGTTCGTCCACCTTGAACGGCTTGGGCAGATAATCATCCGCGCCGAGTTCCATGCCGTGCCGCATTCCGGCGGAATCAGCCATGCCGGTCATCAGGATGAACGGGATGGCGGCGGTGGCGGCGTCCTCGCGCAACTTGGCGAGCGTGGTGTAGCCGGCCCCGGCCTTGTCCATGTTCACGTCGCAGAGAATGATGTCGGGCAGCGCTTCGCGCGCCTTGCTGGCGCCCGCGATGCTGTCGGCGGCTTCGATGACTTCAAAGCCTTGCTGCTCCAGTGCCAGCCGGACCATTTCGCGCATCCAAGGCTCGTCGTCTATGACCAATATTTTGCTCATCGCTATTAAAAACGCCAAAGGAGCAAGTCTTGTTCCTTTGGCGTCGGTTTCAAGCCCCGCGTTTGCGGGGCAAAAGATGAACTGGCTATTTGCGCTCCTCCAGAGGGACGTAGTGGTTGACCGTTTTACCGGTGTAAATCTGGCGGGGCCGGTAGATGCGGCTCTTCGGTTCCTCCATGATTTCCTTGTAATTCGCGATCCAGCCGGGCATCCGGCCGATGGCAAAAATCACCGTGAACATCTCCACCGGCAGGCCGATGGCGCGCATGATGATGCCGCTGTAGAAATCCACGTTCGGATAGAGTTTACGCTCCACGAAATACGAATCTTTCAGAGCCGCTTCCTCGAGTTTCTTGGCGATGTCCAGCAACGGGTCAGTGATGTGCAATTTGGACAGCACTTCGTCGCACGCTTTTTTGATGATCTTGGCGCGCGGATCGTGGTTTTTATAGACGCGGTGACCGAAGCCCATGAGCTTCTTGCCGCTGTTTTTGTCCTTGGCCGCCGTGATGAACTTCGAGCCGTCGTCACCTTCCTTGTGGATTTGGGCGAGCATCTCGAGCACCGCTTGGTTTGCGCCGCCGTGCAACGGCCCCCAGAGCGCGCAGACGCCGGCCGAGCAACTGGCGAACAGGTTCGCCTGGCTCGACGCCACCATGCGGACGGTGGAGGTGGAACAGTTTTGCTCGTGATCCGCGTGCAGCAGGAAAATCAAGTCCAGCGCTTTGACTACTTCCGGCTTTAAATCGAAATCCTCATACGGCATCGAGAACAGCATGTGCAGGAAGTTCGCCGTGTATTTGTAATCCTGCTTCGGATAGATCAACGGCAAGCCCTTGGACTTGCGATATGAATACGCGGCGATGGTCCGCACCTGCGAAATCAACTTGGCCGCATAGACGTCGAACTGTTTGTTCTTGCCCCATTTCCAGTTCATCAGGCCTTCGTCGAAACAGCTCGCGGCATTGATCATCGAGGACAGGATCGCCATCGGGTGCGCGCCCGTGGGGAAACCTTGGAAATGATACTTCATGTCCTCGTGCAGGAACTGGTGTTCGGACAACAGGTCGGAAAAGCCTTTTAATTCTGCGCGCGTCGGCAGCGATCCGTAGATGATCAGATACGCCGTCTCGATGAAATTGGATTTCTCCGCCATCTCCTCGATGGGGATGCCGCGATAGCGGAGGATGCCCTGGTCGCCGTCAATGAACGTGATGTTGCTGGTGCAGGAGCCGGTGTTGCCGTAGCCGTCGTCAATTGTGATGTAGCCCGTGTTCGCGCGCAGCGTTGACACGTCCACCGCTTTTTCCTGCTCGCTGCCGGTGAGGGTCGGCAGGCTGTAAACTTTTCCATCCAACTCAAGTTTTGCTTCGTTACTCATGGCTCCTTAATAAGTTTGTTTTTCTTACTTTAATTCAGGAAATTTGCCGTTCATAAAAAAAATTGCAAGCCGTGAAAGCGGAATTCACCAGAATTCTGCGCCACGATTTCACTGGCGCGCGGTTTTTATCTGCGGCTTAATGCCATTCCTATGAAACGCTGGGCCATTCTCACCGTCTTCCTTTACGCGCTGGTTTTGCTGCTGCTGACCGTGCCGGTTATCACCTTGGCCTTCGGCGATTGGGCCACAAATGGCGCGAGCTTGCGGGAAGCGCTGAAAGTTTTTACCCAATGGGGTTACTGGGTCTGGCTCGCCGTGCTGGTGGGCGGACAATTCCTCCTGTTGCTCCTGCCCATCAGCCTGACCGAACGCCGGCTACCGGCCCGCCGCCCGCTCAAGACGTCGGTCATCGTCAGCGCCTTTTTTCTGGCCAACCTGCTGTTCGCGGGCGTGAGCGCTCTTCTGTGTGCAGGCTTCAAGGAGGAAGGCATGGCGGTTTTCAATTACCTCGCGCCGCTGGTGCCCGATCCGAACAATGCCGATGGCTGGAGCTTCACCGGTTCCGTTCTGATCACCTTGCTGTTATTTTGGCTCGTCTGGGCCATGGTGTTCCGCCACTTCGCGCGCAACGACGACCCGGAAGCACTGCTGAAGCGTTCCACCCGATGGCTTCTGCGTGGGAGCATTTTGGAATTATTGGTCGCGGTTCCCAGCCACATCATCGTTCGCCGTCGCGAGGATTGCTGCGCGCCCCTCGGCACATTTTGGGGCATCGCGACCGGTCTTTCAATCATGTTGCTCTGCTTCGGACCGGGCGTTTACTTTTTGTTCGTTGAACGCATGAAGCGCTTGCAGCCCAAGAATGATTCAACCATCGCTACGAAAAAATAGCGGGCTCCGCCCCGTCACGCGTTCGTGCTCATCTTGAATGCCAGCCCGGCGGCTCCGGCGAGCGAAAATAGATTCAGCTTGCTCAGCAAAAACAGCAGGAAAAACGCCTTGAAGGTGCCTTCATCCTCCTGCTTCTCCTCCTGCGTCATCGTGGTTTTTAATTCATGCTTCTGCTCAAATTGTTGCTTCGTGATCTGTCCGCTGGCCAGGCCTTGATATTCCGGCAATTCATTCTCGCGGAAAAATTTCACGTCGTCGTCGGAAATTTTTCCCGGCAAAACCGTCTCGCCGTCCTTGGCCGCCTGCTGGACCAGATACCTGCGAATTTCCGCGTCCGAACCCGTGGGCACGATTTTCACCGCCTCCTTGGCTTCGGCTACCGTGGTGTCGTAAAGCGCCGCCGCCTCTTTGAGCTCCCGCTCCGTGAATTCATGCCACCAGCCAAGGGTCACGAAGTATTGCGCGCCGATGAGCCCGATGAGGACGAAAACCGCCGTGATGCCACCCAGTTCCTTGCTGCCCTCGCCCTTGCCCAGATATTCGGCTAGGCATCCGGCCAACGCGCCAACACCGATCGCCAGCAGTTTTATTTGATAACCCGAGTATTTGAAGATGAGAAAATAAACCAGCGCTCCGACCACTGCCCCAACGAGCCCGCCAACCATGCCGAGCCCAAAGCTCGATTTCTTTTCCGGCTTCGGCGCACTCACCGCCGCCATTGAGCGCATGGGGCGGATGGGCGCCGGCGCGGCGACCTCCCTGTTGGCTTCTGGCGCGGCGACTGAAGCTGGCTCGGGATGTGCGGCGCGGCTGATGCGCAAGCCGCCCGTCGATGCCGGTGGCGGCGCGGGCGGCGGTGGCGGCGCGACTAGTGGTGGTGGCTGATTCGCCAGAACTTCTGCCAGCATCGCATTGGCGGTTGCCGTGCCGTCGGCGTTGCAGAGGGGACAGTTGACCGTGAACGGCATCCGGCCGTTGACCGGTTCCACGTCGAACTTGAACTTCTGGCCGCACTGACAAACGACTTTGAGTTCCATACTGATTGAACCTTTCGTGCCGGCAAAGTGCCGGATGGGGGTTAAGCGACTTTAATTTTCCCGCCGGAGGATGTCCACCATTTTTCGAGCGCTGAATTCCCTTTTTCTTTCCCGCGCCGCAGTTTAATTTTCGCGGCAGCAAATGTCCTTGAAACTGTTCAACACCCTCACGCGTTCCGTCCAGGAATTCGCGCCGCTTGATCCGCAAAAGAAAAAAGTCGGCATGTATTGCTGCGGTCCGACCGTCTATGACTTCGCGCACATCGGGAACTGGCGCACCTTCGTCTTTGCCGACCTCGTCCGCCGCACACTGGAATTTTCCGGCTACGACGTGCAGCACGTCATGAACATCACTGACGTCGAGGACAAGATCATCAAGCGCGTCCGCGAGAACAAAACAACGCTGCGCGAATTCACCGGCAAATTTGAAACCGCTTTTCTCGACGACTTGAAAGCTCTTGGCTGCCGCGAACCGCATCAGAAACCGCGCGCCACCGAGCACATTCCCGAAATCATCGGGCTCATTGAAAAGCTCGTTGCGCGCGGCGTCGCCTACAAGGCCGCCGACGGCTCGGTTTATTTCAGTATCGAAAAATATCGCGGCTGTGGCTGCAATTATGGCCAGTTGCTCAAGCTGAACCTCGACGAAATGCGCGCGGGCGAACGCGTCGCCTCGGACGAATACGAAAAAGAATCCATCGCCGACTTCGCGCTGTGGAAGGCCTATGTGCCGGAAGACGGCGACGTGACCTGGGACAGCCCGTGGGGCAAGGGGCGTCCCGGCTGGCATATCGAGTGCAGCGCCATGAGTATCAAAGCACTCGGCGAGACCTTTGACCTGCATCTCGGCGGCGAAGATTTAAAATTCCCGCATCACGAGGACGAAATCGCCCAGAGCGAAGGCGCGACCGGCAAGCCGTTCGTCAAATTCTGGCTGCACGGCGCGCACCTGCTCGTTGAGGGGAAGAAGATGAGCAAGTCGCTGGGGAACTATTTCACCCTGCGCGATCTGGTGGCGAAAGGTTTTACCGGCCGCGAAGTGCGCCATCTGCTGCTCACGTCGCATTACCGCGAGACCTTTAACTTCACGCTCGATGGATTGTCCGGCGCACGCACTGCGCTCGCCCGGATTGATGAATGCGTTGGCAAGCTCCGGGAATTGGCTTCCGGCGCGACGGCTGCACCCGAGGCCGGATTACTGGATCAATTCACCGCCGCCTTGTCGGACGACCTGAACATCTCCGCCGCGTGGGCCGCCGTTTTTGAATGGGTGCGCGAGACGAACAAGCGCATTGCTGACAATTCTCTTTCCGCCAATGGTGCCGCCTCGGCTCTGGCCGCGTGGGACAAGGTGGATTCCGTCCTCGGCATCGGCGTTAGAACTGAATCTGAAATTCCTGCCGAGATTCAGGCGCTCGCCGACGAGCGCACTGCTGCGAAGAAGGCCAAGGATTTCAAACGCTCCGACGCCATCCGCGATGAATTGAAAGCCAAAGGCTGGGTCATCGAAGACACGCCCAAGGGAATCAAGTTGAAGAAAATTTGAGCCATGAAAACATTCAACACTCAACATTCAACGCCGAACGTCCAAGGCGGACAGTTCGAGGTTGGAAGTTGGATGTTCAATGTTGAATGTTTTTTTAATTTAGCATGAAAGGCCGCTTCATCACATTCGAGGGCACCGAAGGGTGCGGCAAATCCACGCAGATCAAACTGCTCGCCGACCGCCTCCGCGCGCTCGGCCATCGCGTCCGACTGTTGCGCGAACCGGGCGGCACACCCATCGGCGAGGAAATCCGCCACACGCTCAAGCACAGCAATCAGAATCACGCCATGACGTCCGAGGCGGAGCTGCTCCTGATGAACGCCAGTCGCGCCCAACTCGTCCGTGAAATCATCCGCCCCGCACTGGCCGATGGCGAAATCGTTCTGTCCGACCGTTTTTACGATTCCACCACGGCCTATCAAGGCTACGGTCGCGAACTGGATCTGGATAAGGTGAAAGCCGTCATCGAATTTGCCGTCGGCGAGACGAAGCCGGATTTGACGCTCTTTCTACACGTGCCAGCGGAAATCAGCGCTGAGCGACTGCGCTCCCGCCAGTCCACGCTGCCGTTTGTCCGCGATCGCATCGAGGAAGCGGACCGGAAATTTTTCGAGCGCGTCGCGCACGGCTTCGGCGTCATCGCCGCGAGCGAGCCGCAGCGGGTGAAGTTCATCAACGGAGCACAGCCGGTGGAAACCGTTTGCCAGACCATCTGGGACATCGTCCAGCCCATAGTGCCGAAGGTCGGGCGCTGGTGATTTTCACCGGGAACGCCGGCTTCCAGCCGGCAGAAAATCGCCGGCAAGGATGCCGGCGCTCCCGGTCAATCGCAGTGATTTTGTTTGCCGGATTCAAAACGCAGGGTAAGTTTCTTTTAGAATGATTGAGAAAACCATCAGCGAAATCGAGGCCCAGATCGGCGGCGCGGAAGCCGTCAGCGCCGAGCGCAAACAGGAACTGCTGAAACTGCTCGCCACCTTGAAGACGGAAGTCGCCGAGCTTTCCAAAACCCACGGCGAACAGGCTGACAGCATCGCCGGTTTCGCCAAGGTTTCGGCCCACGAGGCCACGCGCGTGGAGCAGAACCCGGAATTGCGCGAGCTTTCGATCAAGGGTTTGCAATCGTCCACCGGCGGTTTCGAACAATCGCATCCCAAGCTGGTTCAGATCGTCAACGCCATCAGCAAGACGCTCTCGGACTTGGGGATTTAATAAAATGTTGCCCGCAGGTCACGCAGATCTTCGCAGAAAATAATTCCCATAAAATCTGCGTCTATCGGCGGAATCTGCGGGAAATTCTTCGGTCAGTCCGCCTTCGGCTCCAGCTTCGCAATCTCCGCCATGATTTCATCGGCGACCTGCTGGTAGATTTCCTTCAAGCGCGTCTTGTCGCACGTCTTCGCCTCGGCGCGCAGCGCTTCGAAATTCATTTGCCGGCCGTATTTCACGACGAGTCGGTGCGGCTTGTGGAATTTCCATTTCCGGCTGTAGCACTCGAAGGTTCCGAACGTCCGCACCGGCACGACGGGCGCGGTGGACTTGATGACCGTCAGGCCGATGCCGGAACGCGCCGGCTGCAATTTCCCGTCCTTCGTCCGCGTGCCTTCCGGGAACAGGATGATGGCCCCGCCGGCGAGCAGCCGGTCGAGAATTTTTTTCAAACCCTTCGCGCCGCCGCCGTCGCGGTCCACGGGCACGGAATTCCAAGAGCGCAACAGCGCGCCGATGCCGGGATAACGGAACAGCGATTCGCGGGCGAGATAATTGATGTCGCGCTTGAGGCCGGAGCCGACCAGCGGCGGATCGAGGAAGCTCGCGTGGTTCGAGGCCAGAATCACGCCGCCGGACAACGGCACGTTCTCCGCGCCATAAACGCGCCAGCGGAAATACGTCGCATACAGCGCGCGAAAAACCGTCCAGCCAATGCGGTAGGAAAGGTTCATTTTCCCTCCGGCATCAGCTTCTTGATTTCGGTCAGCAACCAGCCGCTCGTTTCGGCGGAAGTCATCTTTGAGTTGTCCAGCACCTTCGCCCCGAGCGCGATCATCAACGGCGCAGCGGCGCGCTGGCTGTCGCGCTGGTCGCGGGCGGCGAGATTTTCATGGATGCCATCGGCGGCGCGGCGGGCGGAACGCTCTTCCAGTTTCGCGTCGAGATAAAATTTGAAATCCGTTTCCGGGAAAACATTCGTGCCGATGTCGCGGCCTTCCATCACGAGGTTGCCGAACTGGACGCACTCGCGCTGCTTCTTCTTCATCCAGTCGCGCACCTTGGGGATGGCGGCGATGAGCGACGTGGCGGCGCTGACCTCGCCCGTGCGGATTTCCTTGTCGGGATAATACCCTTCCACCAGCAGATGCACGGCGGGCAGATGGTTTTTCTCCACGCACTCGAGCGTCGTTTTCCAGCGGCGGCAGGCGTTGGCCACGGCCTTGGCGTCGTGGATGTCCACGTGTTTCTGGAGGCAATACCAGCCGAGCGTGCGATACATCGCGCCGGTGTCCACATAAACGTAGCCGAGCGCCTTGGCCACGAGCTTGGCGTTCGTGCTCTTGCCGCTGGCGCTCGTGCCGTCAATCGCGATGACAATGGGATGTTTTTTCAAAGTTACAGGTTGCTGGTTGCACGTTGCAGGTTTGAAAATGTTGAACGCGCGTTAAACTTGCAACCTTCAACTTTCAACCCGCAACCAATTTTAATCCGCGAACAACTCTTCGTGCGTCAATTTCTTGCCCGACTTCGCGTCCAAAATCGTCGCGCCCAATCCGTGTGGCGGCTGCGCGGCCAGTTTCTGGAAAAAATTCGGGAACGTCTTCTTCACGCAGGCGGGATTTTTAATTTTTATGCCGGGAACTTTCAATCCCAGAATCGCAAAACACATCGCAATGCGATGGTCGTTGTAGGTCTCGATCTCCGCGCTGTGCAATTCGCCGGGCTTCGCCGGATATACCATCAGCGTGTCATTTGCTTCATCTTCTTCAACTTTTGCGCCGCACTTGGTCAGTTCAGTCCGCAACGCAACGACACGCTCACATTCCTGGACGCGGAGGCGGCCGAGGTTTGTAAATATGGACTGACGCGGAAGAAATGGAGCCAAGGCGATACCAGTCATAATGCTATCTGCCAAATGCGATTTACGTGAAACAGCCTGATTGAAAGATTTGGGTAGAGAATTCAAGATTCTCGGAAAGTCTTGATCGATTTGCCACGTTGATTGTGGCCAATTTTTTACAGCAATGGGGAATTCGACGCGCAGCCCTTCGTTGTGTTCGTATGCGCCTATTACTTGTGCAAATTCTTCGCGAGAAATTGTTGGATACCTGGCTGCATCCAAATAATTTCCAGTTTGAAACAACCAACTTGCTCCCCAAAAATAACTCCCGCTGCTCGCATCTGGCTCGATTTGAAACGTCCCGCCCTTCATCGGAAACGCTTCGATAAGCTTTGACGTCATCGCCACATACGGCGATTCGTCCGCGTTCTCGCCGACGATTTCAATCTCCCAGCCGCCGTGCTTAGCTGATAGCAACAGTGCCGACGCAAACTGCGAGCTTTCCTCAATGCTGACGCGGCATTTCTTGGGGGCCGCCGGCGTGGCCTTGCGTCGTTCAAATTGCGTGTAAGATTGCGGCGGTTGACCCGCCGGGCCGGCGAAGATTCGCGCCGGCAACTTGTCGTTCTCGTGTTCGGATTCGACGCGATAGCCTAGCTCGCGCAAAGCAGAGAACAGCGCGGCCTGCGGGCGTTCGTGCATGCGCTTCACGCCGTGCAACCGATACACGCCGCTGCCGAGACAGAGAAACGGTGCCAGAAACCGCGCCGCCGTGCCGGCATTACCCACGAACAAATCCAGCGGCTCGCTCTCCGTGCCTCCGGCGGGAACGACTCCGGCTTGCCCCACCACCGTGATGGTGCGGTTGCAGGTTTCGTCCGGATCGGGCCGGACATGCACCACAAAACCGAGTTCCTTGAGACACTCGACCATGATTTCCGTGTCTTCGCTCCACAGCGCGCCCTTGAGCGTCACTTCGCCTTCGGCCAGCGCGGCGAGGATCAGCGCGCGGTTCGTGATGCTCTTGGACCCGGGCACGGTGATCTCCGCCCGGACCGGTTGGTCGAGCGGGATGATTTCGATGAGATCAGGTAAGGCCATTTTTATTTAGCCACAGATGAAACACAGATGAAACACGGATAGGATAAATGAACTTTCCCAGGAGGCCTTTTTAATCTGTGTTTCATCTGTGAACATCTGTGGCTTATTTATTCTGATGAAGTCGTCGTGGCTTTCGCGCACCAGTTATCACGCCGCTGTTTGGCGGTTTGGAAAAATTGTTCGACGCCTTTCGCGTCGCCTTGCTTCAACGCGGATTGAAATCTTTTCAGTTCGGCGATGAACGCATCCACCGAGCGGGAAAGGTTCTTGCGGTTGGCCAGCGCGATATCCCGCCACATTTCGGGCGAGCCGGACGCGATGCGCGTCGTGTCGCGAAAACCGGTCGCACACAGCGCGGCCGGCTGCTTCGATTGTTTGGGATCGAGAACCAAGCCGGCCAGTGTCGCGGCGACGACGTGCGGCAGGTGGCTAGAACGGCTGACGAGCAAATCATGCTGCGCCGCGTCCATTCGCAGTGTGCGGGAACCGAGCGCTTGCCAAAACTGTTCCAACTTGCGGACGGCGCCGGCGTTGGATTTTTTGCTCGGCGTTACGATGCAGATGGCATTCGCATACAAATCTTCACGCGCCGCGAGCACACCCATCTTTTCACCGCCAGCCATCGGATGGCTGCCGACGAAATGCGCGCCGGACTTTTTTACGAGGGTTTCCAACTCGCGGACGACATCGGCTTTCACGCTGCCAACGTCGGTGATGGTGGCGCCGGGCTTGAGCGCGGGAAGAAATTGTTCCGTCAACGCCCGCATCTGGGCGAGCGGCGTGCAGAGGATGACGAGGTCGGCTCCAGAAACGGCGGCGCACAAATCAGTGGTGGCGTAATCCAGCGCGCCCGCCTTCTCACAGTCCTTCAAGCTGGCCGGGCGCCGGACGTAACCGGCGACTTCGCGGGCGAGCTTGCGGTGTCTGACGGCCAGCCCAATAGAGCCGCCGAGCAAACCGACGCCGATGATGGAAATTTTCTGGAACTGCACGGCGCGGAGGATAGCGGAACGGGCTTTTCTGATAAACCACGAAATACACCAAACACACGAAAAATGCCGGAGCGCGACTGTGTTCGCAACACCAGCCGCAGCACTTGGTCATTCAAATAACTTTAGAACGCCGGAATGCTGCGGCTGATTCCGCGTGGCGGAACACAGCCGCGCTTCGTAAAGGCTTTGCGCGCCCTAAATTTTGACCGTTGTTCCCTGTTTCGCCGCCGCGTGGCAAGCATCCAGAACAATTTGAGTTTTCATCGCCCACATCGTCCAGTCTTCGTTAAGTTTGCCGGTGTGAATCTGGTTGGCGAAGTTCCGCCACATCCGCGTGTCTTGCGCGGTCGCGTGGCCAGCGGCTGCGGGATCTTCGCCGGGCGGGCATTTCATGTCGGACTCGGTGGTGATGAATTTTTCATTTACCTCGAACGCCGGCTCGTAGCTGCTGAGCGGGTGGACGAAATCCGGCAGGCGCAGCCAGCCTTTCTGGCCGCTGACGTGCGCCCACTGCTGCTTGGCGGTGCGGAACGAGCTGTAAAATTCCGCCGTCACCCCGCCGGGATAAAACAGTGTGCCGGAAAATTCCGTGGGCGAAGACGGACGGTTGGGCCACGACTCGGATTGCGAAAGGATTTTCCCCGCGACGGTTTCCGGCATCTGCCAGTTCAGGGTCCACAACGAGAATCGGATGGAATACCAGCCCAGATCGCCGAGGCAGCCGGCGGGTTCGAGGTTGCCGTCAGCGCGGATGTTGTTGGTGAAAAATTCTTCGCCCGGATAAAAACTGAACGCGGAAGCGATGCGGCGGATTGGGCCGACGCTTTTATCGTCGTCCAAAATTTCACGCACTTTGGCGAGGCGCGGGTTGTGCATGAACATCACGCCGTCGAGGAATTGCACGTTGTTCTTGCGGCAGGCGGCGAGCATCTCATCCAGTTCAGCGGAGCTGGCGGCGCAGGGTTTTTCGCAGAGGATGTGTTTGCCGGCGGCAGCGGCGCGGAGGACGAATTCCTTCCGCAGGCCGGTTGGGAGCGGGATGTAAACGGCGTCCACATTTTTGGCTGCGAGCAAAGCCTCGTAGCTGCCAAGCGCATCGGGAATGAGGTCGAAGGAATTTTCGTCCTGACATTCACGGATGAACGCGCGGCTTTTCTGCACGTCGCGGCTGGCAACGGCGGAGACGACGCAGTTGCCGGAATTGAGGATGGCTTTCCAATTTTTCCGGCCGATGCCGGCGGTGCTCAAAAAGCCGATGCGCATTGGATTCATGTTTTGGCGTTTTTAAAAACGAGAATTGAAGATGGAGGATAGAAGATGGCAAGCGCATCTTGCCATCTTTTCCATCTTCTATCTTCCAGATTCCATCCTCGCTGCTTCAGTGGCGCGCTGCAAAATCACTTCGGCCAGCAGCGGCTCGGTGCCGACGGAGGACGCATACCAGATGAGTTTGCCGCCGCGTTCGGTCGGGTTGCGCCATGTTGGCTGACCGGCGGCGAGGCGCTCTTTAACGATGCGCTCGGGTTCGCCCAACAAAACAGGAATGTCCTCAACGGCGTGTAATCCATCGCTGATGAAGAACGGGACGACGACGATGTTTTTCGTGCGCACGCTTTCGTGGCAACCTTTGATGAAGGGCGCTTCTTCCATGAAGACCGCGCCGACTTCGGCGAAAACTTTCAACGCGCGGATCAATTCCACCTGGCGCTCGACGGCCTTGCGGGAGTTGGCGTTGCGGCCCGTGCCATGGCCGGCGATGAGCAGGGTGGTGTCCGCTGGCTTGGGTGCGCGCGGAAAGGGAAATCGCGCTACGACCTCCTTGGCGCGGGCGAGAATCACCGTGGTCATCAGGTCATGTGAGCCGACGGGGAGGCAATAATGAAGCGAGGATGGAGGATGGAGGATGGAGGATGGCACGGCCGGAAATCCCAGTTCCTTCGGGATGATTTCCGTGCTGAAGTAGCCTTCGCTGATGAAGAACGGGACGATGAAAATACGCGGGGCGGTCAATCCGGCGAGAACGGTTTTGATATGCGGCTCCTGTTTCCAGAAGGCCTCGCGGACTTCGGCAAAAATTTTCCGGCGACGCAGTTCGGCGGCGTGCTGGAGGACGGGCGCGGCGGACTGGTCGTTCAAGGTCGTGCCATGACCCAGGACGATCAGCGCGGCGTCGGAAAAACTGTCGGTTTGCACGCGGGCGATTTTGCCGGAACCGCTGCCGCCCGCAAGCCGGCTAATCATCATTTTTAGTGAAACCTTTTGACGCCGATGGTGTCTTACTTGCAGATTGTCCGTGCTAATTTAACCAATCATGAAATCCAATAAATACATCCTCCTGACCCTAGCCGCGTGTTTCGCGACCGTTACCAGTTCCCTCGCCGCACCGGCCAAAATGCCGCCCGCATCCGACAAAAAGGACGTCACTTACGCCACCGATATGAAGCCGATCTTCGACGCTTCCTGCGTGAAATGCCACAGCGGCGAGAAGCCCAAAGCCCGGTTGCACATGGACACACTCGAAGGAGTGCTCAAAGGCACCGGCAAAGGCAAAATCGTCGTCGTGGGCGATAGCGCCAAGAGCCGGTTGGTGAAAGTCACCGCGCACCTCACCGAGGATCCCGAAGGTTGGATGCCCCCGCTGCATAACAAGGCAAACATCAAGCCGCTCACGCCGGAACAAATCGGCCTGATCCGCGCGTGGATTGATCAGGGCGCCAAGTAATTTTTTGAAACGTCTCAACGCGCCATGGATGCAATGTCCGTGGCGCGTTTTCCTTTCGCCATCGCCGATCGTGGAAACGTCAAACGCCGCGCGACTTTGATGCCGCGCGGCGTCTGTGTGGAAAAAAATCAGGGTTATTTTTTGATCGCACCGCCGAGATCCGTGGCGGTCTTGCTGGCATCGGTAGCCGCTTTGGTGGCATCGCCGGCGGCTTTGCCGGCCGCGGCTTCAATGGCTTTCTGCACCTGAGCGATCGTGTCCGTGACCACCTGTTGCTGTTCCGGCGTGAGTTTGTATTTTTCGCCAAGCGCCTTCAATTGCGTCAAGGCGCCGGAATAGTCGGCGTTTTTCACGGCGGTGGTGACCGAATCAACGGCCGTCTTGGCATCCGCTTCCGCAGTGGAGAAGGCGGCGGTGAGCTTGGTGGTGTCCACGTTGACGGCATTCATGTTGACGCTGCCGTCTTTGTTGCAACCGCTTACGACAAAACCGATGGCGGCGACGAGGGTGAGGATGAGATGTTGTATTTTCATAGGTGGTATTTAGTTATTATGATGAGTTCCCTTTGCAAAATAAGAGTAACAGGTTTTGCCTTCCCGTCAAAGCAAGGTTATTAACCATCACGCTTCGCCCGCGGCGGACAAGGGAAGCCGCTTTTGCTGCTTCAAGCGCTGTTGCTCGTGGAGAAATTCGATCTTCTGCGCATCGCTGGTTTCCGGTGAGCTGATTTTTTGCATCAACTCACCAAGCCGCTGGTCGAAAAACTGGTTTCGCAATTTCAGCGTCACGTCGGCGAGTTGAGTTTGCGGATTCGGCATGGGCCGTTCGTCCGCCACCGCCTCCGTGATGAGGCTGCGCGCCAGGGCGGATTCATAACCATCAAGAAATTCCGCCAGGCTGTGCCACGTCCCGTGTTCGTGGGCGGCGAGCCGCGCGTCCACGATTTGCCGGATGAGCGGATGCGCCAGCCAGTTCACGTCCAGATGCGCGGCGAGCCACGGCGCGAGTTCCTCGTGGACGAAAAGCAATTTCAGCAGGTGTAATTCGAGATTCGACGGACGGCTCGGTGCTTCCGCCTCCGCTTCGCCGGCAAGAATGGAATCATCCGGCCCGTCTTCCTCGGGGCGCGTGAACGTGGGCTGCGTTTTGACCTTGGAAAACTCCTTGCGCACCGCGTCCACGGCGACGCCCAGACGCAGCGCGGTTTTTTGCGCGTGCGTGTCGAGCAAAACGGAGTTGCCCGTCTTGTGCAGCGCCTCGGCCATGCCGCGCAGAACCGCAAGGCGGCCCTTGTCGGTGGTCGCGTCATTCGTGGCCAGCAGCCGTTTCAGCAGGTAATCAAAAAAACCTTCCGCCCCTTCGACCAGCGTGCGAAACGCCTCGCCGCCGTTGGCCTTGATGAAACTGTCCGGATCGTGCGGCGCGGGCACCACGGCGACGCGCACGGCGAGTTCGGCCGCGAGCAGATGATCCAGCGAGCGAACGATGGCATTCTGTCCGGCGTTGTCGGAATCGAAACAGAGCACGACTTCGTTGGTGTAGCGCTTGAGGATGCGGGCGTGCTGGTCGGTGAAAGCCGTGCCCTGCGGCGCGACGATGTTTTGCACGCCGGCCATGAAACACGCGATCAAATCAAGCTGGCCTTCACAGATGATGGCGTAGCCGGCGTCGAGAATGGCGCGCTTGGATTTATCGAGGCCGAAGAAAATTTTGCTCTTGGTAAAGATCGGCGTTTCCGGCGAGTTGACGTATTTCGCCGTCTTCTCGTCGCCGGATAGGACGCGGCCGCTGAAGGCGACGACGCGGCCTTGCTCGTTGCAGATGGGAAACATCAGCCGTCCGCGGAAGCGGTCGTATTGCCGGCCGGTTTCCTCCTTTTTGACGATGAGTCCGGCCTGCTCGACGGTGGCGAGGTCGAAGTTTTTATTCTTCGCCCAGTTTACCGTGTCGTCCCACGCTTCCGGCGCAGCCCCGATGCGGAACAATTTGATCGCCTCTTCCGAAACGCCGCGCTTGGCGAGGTAATCGCGCGCGAGCTGGCCGGCGGCTTCGTTCGCGAGACAGCTTTGCCAGCGCGTCGTGAGCTGTTCGTGGATCTCGAGTAACTGATCCTTGAGGTGACGCGATTCCTGTTCGCCGGGGGAGTTTTCAAATTCCAGCGGAATCTTCGCGCGCTCGGCCAGCCGGCGCACGGCGTCCATGAAGCCGATGTTCTCGTAATCCTTGACGAAGGTGAAGACATCGCCGCCCTTGTGGCAGCCGAAGCAATGGAAGATCTGTTTGTGCGGATTGACGTTGAAGCTCGGCGACTTCTCCTTGTGGAACGGGCAGAGCGCGGTGAAGTTCGCGCCGTTTTTTTTCAGCGGAAGATAGGAGCCGATGACATCCACGATGTCGCTGGCGGCGCGGATCTGCTCGCGGGTTGCGGGGGAAAGAAAGCCAGCCATGCGGAACTGCCGGCGTCAGTGCTGGATGTCAATCACGGGCGGTTTGGTCAGTCCGCCGGGCGGGATGGTGTTGATGAGCAGCAGCGAAAACCAGTCCTTGATGAACGGCCCCGTGAGCGAGTTTACGAACACACTGACCTGCAATTCGTTCAGGGTGGGAATAAAGTCACCCTTGTAATCTTTCAACCCGCCGCCATACCAGCGGTTGTTGTAGGCTTGTTGGGCGGCAAGTTCCGCCTTGCTGTAAACCGGCGCATTCAGCAGGGCCATAAAAAACAGGACGATGCAAAAGTAACGGATCACCCCGGAGATGATGCCGAAATAATACTCGCTGCTGCCGAAAACATTGCTGCCTTCCAGCCGGCGCTTGACGATTTTCTTGACGAAGGAGAAAACCAGCACCACCAGCCCGGTAATGACCAGGTAGCCGCTGATATAGGCGGCGGTCCGTTCCGAAACGGAGTTTTGGAAAATCTTTTTGACGAAGCCCGTCTGGATGAACAGGTCGCCAAGGAGTTCGCAGCCAAACCCGGCACAGATGACGATGGCGATCCAGAGCGACACCGGGATCAGTTCCTTGGTCATACCGTGTTTGCGTCCGCGCCAGAAACCGAAGGCCAGCGCCAGCACGAAGAACACGTCAAACGTGTTGAACAACATTTTAGTCTGGGTAACTGCCGCAATCATGCGCCCATCATTAAACCGTCCGGCCGGAAAGGCCAGCGAAATTTCGACCAATCGCGGACGCCGCTTTCAACGCAAGGGATTCTGCCGCCGGCAAAAGCCGTGCCGCAAGCCGCCCAGCTCGGCCGGGACCAGCGTTCACCCGGGATTAGCCGCGAGCCAGTGCTGAATCTCCGTCGTCTGCGGATTGGTTGGGTCGAGTTCCAGCACTTTCAGATAATGCTCCCGCGCCTGCGATGGATCGCGCAGCGACTGGGCGCAGATGTTGGCGAGCGCAAGGTGCGCCCGGACTTCTTTGGGATGAGCGGCGAGAATTTTCTTCAATTCATTCGCCGCATCCGGGGCGTAGCCGGCGCTCTTGAGTGTCAGGGCAAAATAGTATCGGGCATCCACGGAATCCGGCTGGATGGCGAGCGCCAGTTCGTAGCTGCCCAGTGCCGACGCGTAATTCCGCACCCGTTGCGCGACGACGGCGGCGTTGTATTGCGCCTCGAACCAGGAAGGATCCAGTTCCGCCGCCTCGCGATAGGCGCGGAGCGTATCGGCCCATTTTTCATCCTGTTCGGCCATCCGCGCCTGGGTGAACGCGCCGCTGGCTGCCCGTCGATCGCCCGCCGCCGGTTTGTCCGGGGAAAGATAATTGTAGCGTGGGAAATTCACCGGCGCGGGCGCAATGATCTTGATGGGTTTCAAACGGGCTCCCGCCGCGCCACCAGTGCTGCCTGGCAACGGGGTGACCCCGCTGGCGACGTAGGAGGAATCGGTGTTCTCCATTTGCGCTATCGTCCGGGTTGCCGGGGCGGCTCCGGGTCGGGTAACGATCTGCGTTTCTGGTGCGACCTGCACCACTTGCACCGGCGCGGGGCGGACGGTCGGCGCGGGCGCCGGTCGGGTCGCTGGCGCAGGAGCCACCGGTTTCGGGGTGGCAGATTGGGCGCGGGGCGATTGGGCGAGGCGGACGACGGGTGGCGTGGTGATTCTGGGCTGCGGCTTCGGCTTCGGTTCCGCCGCCGCGACGGTTGGGGCGGCCACCGGCTTGGCCACGGGAGCGGGTGCAGGCGGCGTGACGGGTGCGCTCGGCGCGGGCGCGGGCGCGGGCGCAGCGGCGAGGCCGGCTGATTGTAGTTCCAGATTATTCACGAGGGCATTGACCTCTTCCCAATTGTCCGGGCGCGGCTCAAGCGCGAGATAAGCCCGGTAACTTTCCAGTGCGGCTTTGGTGTCGTGAAGATTCTGGTCATTCACCGTGGCGAGATTGAGCAAAGCAGCGGCATAATCCGGTTTGGCTTTGACGGCGGCGGCGAAAAATTGCGCGGCTTCCTTCGGCCTGCCCCGCTGGATGCGGGCAAGCCCGAGGCCGTTGTAGGCTTCCGCCTCGTTGGCCTTCAACGCCAGCACGGCGCTGAAACTGCGTTCCGCCGGGACGGTTTCGCCCAGCTTCAACTGCGCGGAACCGAGCTTGAGCCAGGCCGTGGGATCATTCGGCCAGCGCAGGGTGCAGGCGGTGAATTCGGTTTTCGCCGTCTCCGGTTTGTTTTGTTCCATCCAGAGCGTGCCGAGATTCATGCGGGCTTCGATGAGGTCGCGATCCAGTTCCAGCGCGCGTTGGTAGGCATTGGCTGCGTCTATCGGGTGGCCGGCGCCTTGCAGCGCCACGCCGTAGTAATTCCAGGCCGCGGCGTTGGTGGTGAGCAGGGTGGTGGCCTTTTTAAACTGCGTCACGGCGCTGTCGTAATCGCCGCGTTCGAGGTATTTCTTGCCCTTGAGCAACGCGCCCGGCCCGGCGGGCGTGCAGCCGGAAACGATCAGGGCCAGCGCGCACAATAAAAGCGCGCCGCGAATGGAAAATATTTTTGCCGACATCCGCAGTGGTGGTAACATCCGCGCTCTAAAGTGTCAAGAAACGCACAACCCGGGTTTGCCCGAAATCTTAATCTGGCTCGTAATCTTGCTCTTAATCTTAATCGCCCCAGCCGGGGGAGGATTGCGATCAAGAGCAGGATTAAGATTGCGCTTAAGAAACTTTGGCTCGCGCTCATCCTGGGCTGGACGCTCATGGCCGTAGTTTTTTCTGCCGACGCCGCTGATTCCTTTGGCCCGCCCTCGGCCAATCCAACGGCGCGCGTGGTCTTGGTCCAGGGACAGAATTTGCTCAACGCGTTTCTTTCCAACGACGAACGTGTGGAGGAAGCCTTCAATCGCGGTCTGCTCGCGCTGGCCCGCACAACGAACGCGCCGGCCGCGTGGTTGAGCCTCGTCAAGACGAACGACGTCGTGGGCATCAAGGTTTTTTCGCTGCCCGGTCCGCTCTGTGGCACCCGGCCGGCGGTCGTTGCTGCGATTGTGCATGGACTGCGCGCCGCCGGGCTGCCGGGAACCAACATCATCATCTGGGACAAACACAGCTACGACCTGCGTGCAGCGGGGTTTTATCAGTTGGGCGAACAGCTCGGCGTGCGCGTCGCCGGCGCGGCGGAGAGCGGCTACGACGCCAATACATTTTACCTGCCGGACGCGCCTGTCACCGGATCGCTGGTCTGGGGGGATTTGGAATTCGGCCAAAAAGGCGACGGCATCGGCAAAAAATCCTTCGTCTCCAAGCTCGTCAGCCAGCAGATGACGAAAATCATTTCGGTCGCGCCGGTGATCAACCAGAACGATGCCGGACTCTGCGGACATTTCTACAGCCTCACGCTCGGCAGCGTGGACAACACACGGCGGTTCGAAGGCGATCCCGACCGTTTGGCCGTGGCGCTGCCGGAAATTTACGCGCTGCGTTCCGTGGGCGACCATGTGGTGCTGCTCGTCACGGATGCGTTGCTCGCGCAGTATCAAGGCGGGCCGTCGAGCTTTTTGCAATACGCGACTGAACTGGACCAGCTCTGGCTCGGGCACGATCCCGTGGCGCTCGACACGCTCTCGCTCAAGGAACTCGCCCGCGAACGTAAAAAGTTTATCATGCCGCCCTTGCCCGCGAACTTTCAGATCTACACCAATGCCGTGCTGCTTCAGCTCGGCGTCAACGACCCGTCGCGCATTCAGATCGAGAAAGTGCAGTGAAGTCGCTCGCTGGCCAATGGGCGGCCAATCCATCAACCTTTTTTGGCGTCAGGCTTTCCAGATTTGGGCGGCTTAACAGTGATTCTTCGCGTCCCAAACCCGCGTAGCAAACCGAATCAGGTTCAGGCAGGATGTCACTTGATGGAATAGAACATCGATCAAGGGAGCTGATATGAAAAAGATCCTGATGACACTTTCGTTGAGTTTGGTCCTGATTACGCCCGTCGCTGCCACGTTGATCACGTTTGATGACTTAACCGCCGCAGACGTTATCTACACAGGCGGCCAGATTCCTCAGGGTTACGGCGGTTTGGGCTGGTTGAACTTCTCTTGGGCGCAGTCGGGCACCGATGGTTTTGCCGGCAGTTGGGGACAGTCGGGAATTACCAGCGGTCTCCAGCCGTTTACACTCAACGGAGCGTATCTGACGGGCGGATCGTCTTCTACTGAAATTGAAGTTCGCGGCGTGAGAACCGGCGGCATCCTGTATGACGATGTTTTTGTTTTGAACAACGAATCAACGTGGGTTGCTTTCAACTATGTTGGAATTGATACGGTTCTATTTGCCAAGCCGGGTCAATTTGGCAATCCCGTTGGAAGTGAGGGCCTGCACTTCAGCATGGATGATTTGATCATCAATGAGAGCGTGGGGGCGATTCCTGAACCGGGCACCTGGTTTGCGGGTGCGTTGCTGGCGCTGCCACTGGCCATTGGCGCCTTTCAGAGGCTGCGCCAGACAAAGTGATTAAACCTTCGTCAGCTCGACGAAGTTTTTCAGCAGTTGTAGGCCGACCTTCTGGCTTTTCTCCGGGTGAAACTGCGTGGCGAAGACATTGTCGCGCCAGACGGAAGACGCGAAATTTTCGCCGTAATCCGTGCGCGTGGCGACGATGAGGCTGTCCGTCGGCTCGGGATAAAAGCTGTGCACGAAATAAACGTAGCTGCCGTTGGCGATGCCGCGATAGAGCGGACAATCCGGGCGCACGATCTCCAACTGGTTCCAGCCGATCTGCGGCACTTTGAGCCCATCTTTGCCCGAAAAGCGGATGACCTTCCCGCCAAAAACGCCGAGGCCGGCAGCGCAGGAATTGAATTCCTCGCTCTTCTCAAACAGCGCCTGATAGCCGACGCAGATGCCGAGGAACGGCTTGCCGGTCTTGATGAAATCGCGCGCGGCTTCGAGCAATTCCTGTTTGCTCAGCGCGGCGATGCAATCGTCGAACGCGCCGACGCCCGGCAGCACGAGGCCGCGCGCGTCGTCGATCTCATCGGGACGCTGGACGAGGCGCACGTCCGCGCCGACCTTGAGCAGCGATTTGTGGACGCTGCGCAAATTTCCCGAACCGTAGTCAAGCAAGGCAATCACGCGAACAATTTAGCCACAGACGGGCACGGATGAAACATAGATTTTTCGGAGGTCGGGATTCCGCGCAGCAAAAGTTGGGGGCTTGGGTGTAACTTGTTCCTCCGAAAAAACTTTGTCTCAATGGGCTTCCGTGTTATTTCACGCGCGATGAAAATTCAGCCGGCGACAACGACAGCTTCTTCCCGCAGTTCGCTCATGCGTCTCTGGCCGTGGCTGCTGGTTTTGCTCGTGCTTTTGTTCGTCGGGTTCATCCGCTTTCGTCTGCTGGATATGCCGTTGGAGCGTGACGAAGGGGAATACGCCTACGCCGGGCAGTTGATTCTGCAGGGAATTCCGCCCTACGAACTGGCGTATAACATGAAATTGCCGGGGACGTATTTTGCCTACGCTGCCGGCATGGGGGTGTTCGGCCAGACCATTGCGGGAATTCATCTCACCCTGATCGTCGCCAACAGCCTGACGATTATCTTTGTTTTTTTGCTGGCACGAAAACTTTTTGATGTCACGGCCGGCCTGGTGGCGTGTGCGAGTTATGCGGTCCTTTCGGTCAGTCCGGCGGTTTTGGGAATGGCGGCGCACGCGAATCATTTCGTGGTTTTGTTTGGCGTGCCGGCGGCGTTGCTGTTGTGGCAAGCCGTCGAGACCAGGAGCCGGCGGATTTTGTTTGGCAGCGGGTTGCTGTTCGGGCTGGCCTTTCTGATGAAGCAACAGGGGGTTTTTTGGGGCCTTTTCGCCGGGGTGGTTTTGGCCGGGAACAATTGGCAAAAGGGAAGCGCCGGCAATCTGCTCAAAGATTTTTTTGCGTTTGGGGCGGCGATGGTTTTGCCGTTCGCGCTGGTCTGTGTGATGCTGAAGCTGTCGGGAGTCTTCCACGAATTCTGGTTTTGGACCTTCACCTATGCCCGGGATTATGTTGGCGAAGAGTCGTGGCGGGATGGCGTCAGAAATTTGGCGGGCTACTTGAAGGCCACCAACCGTGTGAATGCCGGATTTTTGCTGCTGGCCCTGGCGGGCGTGCTGTTGCCGTTGCGCAACCCGGCCCTGCGGAGGCCTTTTCTCTTCGCCGTTTTTTTCCTGGTATTTTCGTTTATGGCCACCGCGACCGGGCTCTATTTCCGGCGGCACTATTTTATTTTGACCCTGCCGGCCGTCAGTGTTTTAGCCGGATTGGCGGTCAGTGAGCTGGGGGGGATTTTGCGCTCTCGCATGACGAAGCGGGGCGCGCAACTGGTGCCGCTGGCCCTGTTTGCGGCAATCCTGGGCTGGGGCATCTTCTTTCAGCGAAATTTCTTTTTCACCATGTCCGGCGGCGAAATCTGCCGGACGGTTTACCGCGGCTTTCCATTCATTGAAGCGCAGGTGGTTTCCGAATACGTCGCGGCGCATTCCCCGGCGAACGCGCGTCTGGCGGTCGTGGGCTCGGAGCCGCAGATTTATTTTTACGCTCACCGCCATTCGGCGACCGGCTACATTTTGACCTACGCCTTGATGGAGCCGCAGCCGGCGGCGATGCGGATGCAAAAAGAAATGATGCACGAAATCGAGTCGAACCAGCCGGAATACATCGTCTGGGTCGGCTTTGACAATTCATGGCTCGCCCGCCCGGCATCCGAGCGTGCAATTTTTGACTGGTTCAGCGCCTACGCCGGGGAATTTTATGAGCGGGTGGGCATTGCCGATACGGATTCCGACGGCAAATCCATTTATCTTTGGGACGAGGACGCCAAAAATTATCGCGGGAAACTGGGGCAACATCTGGGCGTTTACAAACGCCGGACGGACGCCCATTAACCGGCGGCGGCGTTCAATTCTTTTTCCGTCTTCAGCCGCAACTGCCCGCAGGCCGCGTCAATGTCGCCGCCTTTTTCGCGGCGGAGCGTGGCGGTGACATCGTTTTTTTCCAGCGCGGCCAGAAAACGTTCGCAGACTTCATCCGCCGGACGCACCCAAGGCAGATCCTCGACCTTGTTGTAGGGAATGAGGTTCACCTTGGCGTAAAGTTTTTTGGCCAGCGTCGCGAGCGGTCGGGTCTGCTCCAGGGAATCGTTGATGCCGGCGATCAAAATATATTCCAGCGTGATCATCCGGCCTTTCAACTTTTGATAATCCTCGCACGCGGCGGTGAGTTCGGAGAGTGGATACTTCTTGTTCACCGGCATGATGCGATTGCGGACCTCGTCGGTCGCGCCATGCAGCGAAATCGCGAGGCGAAACTGCATCGGCTCGACCGCCAGCTTGCGGATCTGCGGCGCGAGGCCGCTGGTGGAGATGGTGATCTTGCGCGCACCGATGCCGCCGCCCCACGGCGCATTGAGAATTTTTAGCGCCTTGATCAAGTTGTCGTAATTGGCCAGCGGTTCGCCCATGCCCATGACGACGATGTTGTTGACGACGCGGTTGGCGGTCGGCTCCAGACTTTCTTCCTTGGGTTGCGCGCTGTGCCAGCGTTCCACGGCGAGGATTTGCTCGACGATCTCATGCACGCCAAGGTTGCGTTTCCAGCCTTCCAATCCGCTCGCACAAAATTTGCAACCATAAGCGCAACCGACCTGCGTGGAAATGCAGAGCGTGTGGCGGTCGCTGGCCTCGCCGTAAAGCGCGGGGTTGGCGGGAATCAAAACGCTTTCGATGAAAGAACCGTCCGCCAGCTTCCAGAGAAATTTCTGCGTCGTGTCATGCGCGCCTTGCTTGCGGGAGAGTTCGAGGATTTGCAGTGTGTAGCTGGCGCGCAATTTCTCGCGCAGGGCTTTGGGGAGATTGGACATCGCATCCCAGCTTGTCGAGCGGCGGGCGTAAAGCCAGTCGAGCAATTGCGTGACGCGAAAGGCGGGTTCGCTCCAAGCCTTGAACTGGGCTTCGATTTCTTCGCGGGACAGGGATTTGATGTCTGGCAGCACGCGGAGAGGGTAGCGGGAATGGACGGACAAACCAAGTCGCGAAACGTCAGTTGCCGCCGGCGCCTTTGATGCGTTGTTGAAGGCGGCGCAAATCCTGCAAATCGTCGTCGTTGGCGGCGCGCTGGCCGAGCCGTAAGTTATCCTTGGTGGCGCGCCATTTCCAATGCTCCACATGGCCATCGGCAAATGTCAGGTTGCCGCCTCGCATGTGCCGGTCGGCTGGAATATCAATCCAGTAGTTGGGCCAGTAGGGGTGATCAGCCGGCAGGACGCCGAAAGTGGAATCCCAGATGTCATCTTCGTCCGTGTCAATAAAAACGAAGAGTTCGGTAGGAACTTTGATTTCGTTGTATTTGCGGAAATGGTTGTCGGAGGCGCAATTCGCGCTGTTGCTCATGTTGTAACTGCGTTTGCGCAAAATGCCCGGTTCGCCTTCCACGGTGGACTGGTCGGTGGGGCAATGATAGATCGCCGCGTTCCGGTTGTAGATATAGAGCAGGGAGGTGGCCTCGGTAATCGGGTCCGAGTCCAACGGCGCCAGGCCGCGGCACCAAGTCATCTTGTCCTCGCCAAGGGACGGTCCGTTCGTTGAGCCGACGGAAACATAATAAACGAAATTGTTTGGCGTGATGACATCGTCATTGTCATGGGCATACATGTGCCAGCACAACTGAAGCTGCTTGAGGTTGTTCATGCATAAGAGGTTTTGCGCCCGGGCTTTGGCTTTGCTCAACGCTGGCAAAAGCATGGCCGCGACGATGGCGATGATGGCAATGACCACCAGCAGTTCTATGAGCGTGAAACCGCTCATAAAGTGTTCTTCAGGCGACGAGGTGTGAGGCTTTCGACGCACGGGTAAATCTCAATGGAAGCTAGCCCGAGCGGCCCGCTTCGCAACTGAAATTTAATACGTCAGCATCGCGATTTCCCGCAGGCCCTTGTCGGTCAACTGCCAATGACTCCCGCGTTGCACCACCAGTTTGCGACAGGGATTCGCCTTGTATTCCGCCGCATTCACGGAGAGCAACTGGACGCGCGCCGATCCTTTGATTTCCGACGCCGCGCGCGGCATCAGCGCGAAGGCCACGCCATTGTAGTTCAGCGCGATTTCATAGCCGGCGACACCTTCCTTGTCCGCCACCGGATTTTTCAGGACGAGCGCGGCGTAGCGTTTGAGGTAGGAAAAATTCGTGTCGCGCACCAGCACCCGGCACAGTTCCGTCTGGCTGCGGAGATAGGTCAGCAGGCTGAATTTTTTTTCGCCGGGGCGCTCGGCTTCCAGAATTTCACGCGGGTCGAGCCCGTCCAGATTCTGGCCGTTCCAGATGCCGTGATCGTTCCGTTCGCCGGGCGAGGTTTTTTTGAACCAGGCGGCAAAATTGTCGTTCACCAACAGGTTGAACTCAAAGTGCAGGTGCGCGCGGTCCTTGGCAATCGGCTGGCCCGTGCGGCCCATGGTGGCGATGACCTCTCCGGAATAAACCGTTTTGCCCGCGACCACACCCGGGGCCACCTCGCTCAAATGGCCGTAAAGCGAGTAGATTTCAATGCCCTCGACTACGTGGCGGATGACGATGTATTTGCCGTAATTGGAAAGGCCCGCCTTGGTGTTCACATACGCCACAGTGCCGTCGGCCGTGGCCAGAATGGGATCGGTCGGCTCACCGCGCTTGTCATGTTGCAGGCAGCGGATGTCCAAGCCTTCGTGCATCTGCCAGCCGTCGGTGCGCACGCAGCCAAAGCTTCCGGTCGTCCAGGAACGATCCGGGGACGTCGGCGCGAGAAATTTTAAATCGCTGCCGGCATCATAAAGCGCATGGTTGGCCGTCGGAAAACGGAACGGCGATTGCGCGGAAACCTGGGCGACCGTGAACCAAATCCCTGCCAGCATCAAACAGCAGACCTCGCGGGACTTCATTTCATTTTTCCTTTGGCGATTTGTTTGGCCATGTTGTTCAGGCCGATGACGATTTGCTTGGACTCCGCCTCCGTGGCATCCGGTGTGAACGACAGGACGCCGTTGGGGATGCGGTGGGTGATGAGCGGGGCAGCCAGCCAGCGGCTGTCCTTGGCGACTTCCGACCATTGGCAGAAGATGACGAGATGTTTGCCGGAATTGGCCGAAGTATATTGCTCCAGTATGTAGGTGCCGCTGCTGTCGAGTTGCACCTCGATGGCATAGCCGCCCTCGGTCTGCAGCAACCGGGCGGCGAGGACGTTGGCCTCGGTGAGGATCGGCTCCGGACCGATGGTCACCAGCACGGGCGATGACCTCACGACGGAGACCGTCTGGCCGGTGTTGGCCAGTTGCGCGCGGTTCTCGATGTGGATGCGGATCGAGGCGACCTGCTTGTCCTCCTTATTCTTGTCGGTCTGGCAGCCGGTCACTGACAGCAGGCCCACGGCCAGTAACAGTAAATAAAGGTTGAATCGGCGCGCGTAAAAATTCATAGTGCAGACACGAAATCGCAACAAGCGAACAAAGTAAAGACTGATATGGGAAAACAACACAACAAAGCCGAACACAAAAAACGCCGCAAGAGCTACATCAAGCGCAAAAAAGCCGCCATCAAGGTCAAGAAGACCGCGAAGAAGGGCTGATTGCCAGCGTTGATTCTTGAAGGCCGTCTCCGGACGGCCTTTTTTTATTGCCCGGGTCGGGAGAAACAGCGTTGACGCCCGCCGCAAATCCCCCTACGGTCGCCCGCTGAAATGATTCCGCTCGTCAGGCTTTGGATTTGGATCTCCGCCTTCGCCAGTCTCGCCGGCTGGACGCTGTCGGTGCTGGGACAATTGAACCGCGCCGGTTACGCGGTGAGCTTTTTGATCTTCGCAGTTTTTATTTTTCTGCGGCGGAAAGATTTGGGGGTTGGTGCTGACGGGAGCGGCTTTCGTGTAAAAAACTTTCTGCGCCGCCTCCGCCGGCCGTTGCCGTTTTGTTTTGCCGCGCTGGCGGCTTTGGTTTTTCTCGGAGGTGTCATTTACCCGCCGACCCATTACACGGCGCTCGTTTATCATATTCCGCGCGTGTTGCACTGGCTGGCCGAAGGACAATGGCATTGGATTCACACGCCGGTCTGCCGGATGAATTATCCCGGCTGCACTTTTGAGTGGTTGATCGCTCCGGTGTTGCTTTTCGCCGAATCGTTGCGCGGCATTTTTCTGCTGAACTTCATTCCGTTTTTACTGCTGCCCGGCTTGATCTACAGCGTTTTCATCCAGCTCGGCGTGCGGGCCCGTGTGGCGTGGTATTGGATGTGGCTGCTGCCGACCGGCTATACCTTCATGCTGCAAGCGGGCAGCGCCGGGAACGACGCGTTTGCATCCGTCTATGCGCTGGCCGCGCTGGATTTCGGCTGCCGCGCATGGCGATCGCGCCAGCCGCGCGATCTGTGGTATTCGGCGCTGGCGGTCGCGTTGCTGGTCGGCACCAAGCCCACCAGCTTGCCGCTGCTGTTGCCGTGGGCGGTGTTGATTTTCGCAATTCTGCCAGTGCTGCGTCAACGTGTGGCCGCCACCTTGATCGTATCGTTGCTGGCGCTGGCGGTTTCCTTCTTTCCCAATGCGGTGTTGAACCAACTCAACTGCGGCGACTGGCTTGGCGCCTCGATCGAACCCTTTCAATTCAAAATTCCCAACCCGCTGGTTTGTGCCTCCGGCGATGCCTTTATCTTGTTGCTGCAAAATTTCACGCCACCGGTCTTCCCGTTGGCCGGCTGGTGGAACCAGCATTCTCCTTCGTTCCTGCCCCACGCATGGACGGGAAGCTTCATTCCCGGTTTTTTTAACTTGGGAGAGTTGCCCACGGAAGACTGGGCCGGCGTCGGTTTCGGCATCAGCGTGCTGGCATTGGTTTCCTTTGTCGCGACCTGGTTTTTCCGAAATGCCGGCCGACCGGCAACAACCGTCCTGGCAGTTCCGCCGTTTTGGCGTCGCTGCGTGTTGATCGCTCCGTGGTTGTCGTTGCTGTTTTATTGTGCAAAAGCCGGCATGGCCACACCCGCCCGCCTGATTGCTCCCTACTATCTGTTGCTCGTGCCGTGGCTCCTGGTCGGCGCAGCGCAATCTCAGATCGTCCGCCGTTGCTGGTGGCGCGTGCTGGCGGGCTTGGTCGTAGGGCTCGCCTTCGTCGTGCTCGTAATGTCGCCGGATCGTCCGTTGTGGCCGGCGAAGACGGTTTTATCCCATCTGGCCGTAAAGCATCCCAATCAGAAACTGATTGTCCGGGCGCTCGGCGTTTACACCGTTTATTCGCAACGCGCCGATCCGCTCGCCGCCGTGCGGACGCAACTGCCGCCGGAAATCAAGACTGTCGGGTTCATCGGCACGGAGGATGACTCCGACATTTCATTTTGGCTGCCGCTCGGCCAGCGCCGCGTGAAACACTTTCTCGTGAGCGATCCGCCGCAGGCATTTCGTCAGGCTCAAGTGGAATATGTCGTGGTCGGCGGGCTGAATCTCGCGTTTCGCGGTGAGACTTTGGAGACGTGGATGCAAAAGACCGGCGCTGAACTCATCGCCACTACCAACGTCACGTTGAAAGTTACGGACGGTCCACAGCCGTGGTATATCGTCCGTATCAAACCGTGAGGCTGCCGGAAATTACGGACGCGGTTTTTTAATTTTCTTGGGCTTGGCCGCCGCCAGCCGGATGGACCGGCGCGCCCAGTCCACGAGTTCCAGCGGTTGCTCCAGGATTTCCGGCGGCACTTCGTGATACGCCATCGTCATCACCTTGCCTTTGGATTCATAGGTGAACGGCCCCATGCCACGCGATGTATAATCTTTCTGCGTCGCCACATCCGTTTTAAAAAATAGCCGCCCCTCGTCGAGGATGCCGAAGAAATGCTCACCTTGATACAGCCCGTGCGCGCCGAACATCGCCCGCGCCCGCACGTCCGGCAATGCGCTCAATTGGTCCAGCACAAATGCTTTGAAGGAGTCGTCCGCCATGATTGGAACAGTGCCACGCCGGATCAAAAACGCAAGGCAGCGCGGCTGGCAACGGAATCTCGCTTGACGCCTGCGGCGCACTTCTAAAAAGTATCGCGTCGAAGCCATGAGGGAACGAACCATATCCATTCGCCCTGCCAGCACCCAACCGACGCACCATCATGGCTAAAATCAAAATTCCCTGCCCGCATTGTGGCCGCACCCTTCAGTGCGATGAAAAATATCGCGACCGGAAAGTCAAATGCCCGCATTGCAAGGAGCTGATGCTCGTTCCGATCGCCTTGCCCCAGCCCCGCGCCGAGCCAGCAAAACGATCTGGCGTGAAGTGGAAGCTGAAACGGAAGCTTTTCCTCGCCGCCAGTGTGCTGGCGGTGTTGATGTTGGCGATCATCCGCCTTTGGCTTGTGCCGTCCACGATTCTTCACTGGCCCGATCGCCGGCCGATTGGCGTTTTATTTCTCGCCTCGCACTACCATTCGTCCGCGACCAATCCGCGCGGCTGGTTCAATGAGCCGAGCCTCAATTTTACCGGCACGAACGGTCCCGAAAATTTCCGCAAGGCGCTGATGGAATACACCGACCGCAGCCTCGAAATCCTGAAACGCACCGGCGCGCAGGGCGTCATCGTTTGGGACCTGGAGGGCGAGCAATATCCGCACAAGACCACGTTCATCGGCGATCCACGGCTGGTGGACCGGCTCGCGCCGGAAATGGCGCCGGTGGTGGATGAGTTTTTTGCCCGCCTGCGCAACGCCGGCTTGCGCGTCGGCGTGACCGTCCGGCCGCAGCAACTGGTTTTTGATGCGGAAGGGGCGCATCAATCGTGGGTAATGAACATCAAACAAAGCCTGCTGGAGAAAATTGATTTTGCCCGCACCCGTTGGGGCGCAACGCTGTTTTACGTGGATTCAAACGGCGGCATCCGGCGGCCGGATGAAGTGATGCAAATGCGCAGCCTCGCCGCGCAGCGGCCTGACATCCTGCTCATTCCCGAACACGATTATCTGCCATACGCGGCGTTCAGTGCACCGTATGTTTCGATGCGCAAAACGGATGGCGCCGCGGGTGGGGCTTGGAAGCGTAAATTGTTCCCCGGGTCATTTCAGGCAGTTGATATCAGCGATGAAGCCAATGATCTGCCCCAGATCGAGGCCGCCCGGAGCCGGGGGGACATCCTATTGTTCCGCGCGTGGACTCCGACTCCGGAGGTCAGGTTATTGGAAAGTTTCGCGCAGGCTCAGAAGTAGGAACCGCCAGCGCTGGCGAGTTACTTCACTCGCAACAACTTCAGCGCCTGCTTGAAATCATCCGGCAGCGGGGCGGAAAATTTCAACGTCTTCTCTGTGCGCGGATGGACGAACGATAATTCCTTGGCGTGCAGCAGCACGCGTGGGGCGGCGTAGTTGGTCAGCTCCTTAAGCCGCTTGTTCTTCGTCGCGCCGTAGGTGTCGTCGCCCACGACAGGAAAGCCAAGATGCTGGAAATGCACGCGGATCTGGTGTGTGCGGCCGGTGTGGATCTGCGCCTCGACGAGCGTGGCGTGTTTCAATTTCTCCAGCACGCGATAGCTCGTGTGCGCGGCGCGGCCGTCGCTGTCGTCATGGACGGCCATGCGTTTGCGGTGCGTGGGGTGGCGGGCAATGGCGGCGTGGATTTCGCCCTCTTCACGCGGAACTTCGCCGCAGAGAATGGCGTGGTAAATCTTCTTCACGACGCGGCCGGAAAATTGTTCCGACAGTGCGAGGTGCGTCTCGTCGTTCTTGGCGACGACGAGGCAACCACTCGTTTCCTTGTCGAGTCGGTGGACGATGCCGGGTCGCGCCACGCCGCCGATGCCGCTTAGCGAGCCCTTGCAATGATGGAGCAGGGCGTTGACGAGCGTGTGTTCCTCATGTCCGGCGGCCGGATGCACGACGATGCCAGCGGGTTTGTTGAGGACGAGCAGCGACTTGTCTTCAAACAAAATATCCAGCGGGATATCTTCCGGCTGCGCTTCGGCGGGCCGCGCCTCGGGCCAGGTGACCTCGACGACCTCGCCGGCGTGCGGCGAGTGCGTGGGTTTAACGGTTTTGCCGTTGACCCGGATGTGGCCCTGTTCGATGAGGCGCTGCATCGCGCCGCGCGAGGCAGCGGGAAATTTTTCGCGGAGAAAGACGTCAAGCCGTTCGCCGGGGAGCGATTTTTCGACGGTGAAGGTTTCGGTGCGGGCGGACATTTAAAGTGACGAGTGACCAGTGGCGGGTGACGAGAAGCAGGGGCGCGCGTTGGCTGGAAGGTTTTTCACGTCACTTGGCACCGTTACGTTTCACTGCTTTTCGGCGCGTGCTCGGTGCGCCAGGTGATGAGGAAAATCAGGCCGACGCCGGTGCAGATGGCGGTATCCGCAATGTTGAAGGCGGGGAAGCCGATCTCGCCACCGCCGCGTTGCTGTAGGTAAAAGTAAATGAAATCAATCACCGCGTGGCGGCTGGGCAGCAGGCGGTCGAGGAGGTTCCCGGCGATGCCGCCGAAGATGAGCCCAAACGCGATCTGGCCGGAGAAGGTGTGGGAGTTGAAGTGATGCCGCGTGAGGAACAACGCGACGAACGCCAGCAGGGCGACGAACGCCAGCGTGCTGTTGTTGTCCCGGAACAGGCTCCACGCCGCGCCGGTGTTGCCCCAGTGCACAAATTTGAAGAAGCCACGGATGACGATGTGTTCCTCGCCTTTATCAAGCAGGTTCAGCACGAGCAGTTTGGAGAGCTGATCGAGTGCGAACACCACCCCCGCGACGGCGGCGATGCGGTAGTTGGAATGACGGGAGTTTTCGGCCATGCGAATAATAGCTTCATTAAACTGTAATCCGCCCCGTATTTTCAATGGTAATCCGAATCTTAATCGTTCCGGGCGGCGGCAGGGCGAAGCGGCAGGCGTTGGGGCGCAGGTCAGATTTTGAACCCCAGATAGCTCAAATAAACGGCCCAGCCCAACAGGACGCCCAGCGCAAGATGACTCAATGTGTGATGCATGGTTTGGTTCCCCATGCGTTGATTCCCGGGCGGCCTTCTGATCATTGCCAAAGCATCGGACGCTTCCGATCGGAAAAAGGATTCAACAATTTTTTGACGGTTGCCGGCGCGGCGCGGCGCGCGGTTCAACCTCAAGGTGCCGGCGTGAACGTGCGGTAGAAGCGTTTGCTGTAGTTGGCGGTATCCGGATCAACAAACGTGAACGGGGCCGTGTTGGTCTGGATTGCGACCCAGTTCACCAGGTCGGTGGACGCCTGAACGACATAGGTGCGGCCGGCCACCCCGGAAACTGCGAACCCGAATTGTCCGCCAGAAAGCGTTGCCGCCGTCATCGTGCCGGCGACGGTGGCGGATGCCGACGGCACGACGATGGCGGTCTCGTTCGAGAAATCACTTTCAATGCCATAACTGTCAAAGGCGGTGGCGGCAAAATAATACGTCGTGCCCTCGGCCAGCCCGGGGATGGTCGCGGTGGTGATGTTACCGACCACGACCACCTGATCGTAGGTGTGGCTCGCGGTGCCGTAATAAATTTTGTAGCCCGCGACATCGGCGCTGCCTTGGGGATCCCAAGTGAGCGTGACGCTTTGACTGGCTAGAGCGGGAAGTTGAAACAACCACACCAATGCACTGATCAAAATCAAACCAAGGACGAACTTTTTTTTCTGTCTGCTAACGTTTTTCAATAACATGCCGGACTAAATGCAACTGCCCGGCCACATCGCAGCTTCGGTGCCATGTTTGCATCCAGCGCCGACAACTTTGCAGTCAGCGGAAACCGTCGGATTTCGCCGAGCCCGTCCGGTTTTTTTACCGCCGGGAAATGGCCGGTGACGCCGGATGGAAGCTGCTTGTAACCCAATGTTTACAAAGTCAGCCCGCAGGGGCGGAAATGAGCGCGGGTTTTTTTGCAGTGAACGCTGGCGGTGAAAAATAATTGTTTTGGCGGCCGGTATTGTCCTGATAAATGGCAGGGGTTGTCCTGCGGGAATTTTTATGTGGAAGCTTTCTTTCCTCAAAAAACTACCGCTTGGTAAGTTGCTTATCAGGCTCGCCGCGTGAAACGAAGCGGGCTGCTTCGGATGGCCTGCCGCTGTCCGTTCTGCGAATGGCACTCCGGTTGACATGGGCGGGTCTGGTGCGAAGCTGGTCGCATGGATTTACAACTCATCAACAGGCTTGCCCTCGTTTCCGGTTCCACCAAAGGCATCGGCCTCGCCATCGCCACGGGGCTGGCGCGCGAAGGTGCCACCGTCATCCTCAATGGCCGCTCGGAAAAGTCCGTCGCCGAGGCCCTCGCGAAAATCCGCGCCGCCGTTCCCAGCGCCCGGCTTGAAAGTTTCGCCGGCGACCTCGCTGAGGCTGCTGCCGTCGAAAAATTGGTCGCCCGGTTTCCCGCCGTGGACATCCTCGTCAACAACCTCGGCATCTTTGAACCGAAACCGTTTGAGCAGATTCCCGACGAAGATTGGCGGCGGTTCTTTGACGTGAATGTCCTCAGCGGTGTGCGCCTCAGCCGCGCCTATCTGCCGCCCATGAAACAGAAGAACTGGGGACGCATCCTCTTCATCAGCAGCGAAAGCGGCATTCAGATTCCCGCCGAGATGATCCATTACGGCATGACCAAGACCGCGCAACTGGCTGTGTCCCGCGGTCTCGCCGAGACCTGTGCCGGCACCGGCGTGACCGTCAACGCCGTGCTCCCCGGCCCGACGCATTCCGACGGCGTGGATGAATTTGTGAAACAATTAAGCGGCGGCCAGCCGTTTGCGGAATTTGAAAAGGAATTTTTCACCAGCGTCCGCCCGAGTTCCCTGCTCAAACGGTTTGCGACGACCGAAGAAGTTGCCAATCTGGTCGTTTACCTTGCCAGCCCGTTGTCCTCCGCCACCAATGGCGCCGCCCTGCGCGTGGATGGCGGCACGGTGAGAGCCTGTTTTTAAATCCAGTTCCACCAACCGGAAATCGCGACGCCTCGCCGCCCCAATCTCCCGGCGACGCGGCAGTGCCGCCTTGCCATTAGCCGTTCGCCCGTCGTTCAACACGCTTGCCGCCTTGGCTGGCGGGAGGTAGCTTATCCACGTGGCGTCTGTAGCTCAGTTGGATAGAGCACCTGCCTTCTAAGCAGGTTGTCGCGCGTTCGATTCGCGCCAGACGCACCATTTCTTCCTCACGGTTTCAGCGGCTGCATGGTCAGCGGGTCGCGCAGGGGCAGTTCTGTGAATTTTCCGCCGAGCAACGCCTTCAATTGCACCGGATGATTCGGATGACCCAGCAAAATGTCGCTTTCATTGCCCACGACGAGGACGACGAGCTGATCCGGCGTCAGGTATTTCTTGGCCACGCGTTGCACATCGGCAGCGGTGACGGCCTGGATTTTGTCGCGGAAATTTTTCCAGAATGCCGGATCGGTGGCATGGCGGCCGGTGAATTCATCGCTGGCAAACGCGGCGGACACGGCGGCTTTCGTCGCAAACTTCTGCGGGAAGCTGTTGATGAAGGACTTCTTGGCGATGTTCAATTCCGACTCGGTCACCGGGGCGGTGGCGATCTTTTGCATTTCCTCCACGCACAGCGACGCCGCATACGCGACGGTGCGCGACTTGGATTGGAAGCCGATGGAAATGACGCCCGGATAATAAACGCCGCCGGGAAAGCGCGAATGCACATCGTAGGCGAGGCCTTCGTCAGAGCGCACGCGGCCCATCAGGCGCGAGCTGAAGCCGCCGCCGCCGAGGATGCTGTTCATCACGAGTCCGGCGTAGTAATCAGGGCTGTCGCGCATGATGCCGGGAAGCATCATCGTGACGCGGCCCTGATCCACCTCGGGTTTGTTCACGAGATACACGCCGGAGGCGGCGAAGGTGAAATTTGTGGGGATGGCTGATGGCGGGCGCACAACGGGAGCCAAATCGGCCTTGAGCCATCGCGGAGAACCGCTAAAAAGCTTTTCCAATTTCGCGATCATGTCCTTGCGGTCAAAATCGCCGCTGACGCCGACGACAAAATTGGACGGCCAAAACCAGGCGTAATGGAATTTTTCCAAATCCAGCGCGGCGATGGAGGCGAGGGAATTCGAGGTGGCGTAGCGGTTTTCAAAGAATTTTTCGCCGCGCGAGAGGAAACCGGCTTCGCGGCCCTCGATGTCGGAGGAGTCGTCGTTGCGCTGCTTCATGCTCTGAAGCATCTGCGATTTGCGTAGCGTGATCTTGTCGTCTTGAAAGCGCGGGGCGAACAGCACGTCGTGCAAGAGGGCGAAGCCTTCATCGGTGTCTTTGGAGAGGAGGTTCAGACTGACGGTGCCTTCGGTGTCGCCGACATAGGTGCCAAGGTTGGCGGCGAGAAACGCGAGACGTTCTTCGAGTTGTTCGGCGGAATTCGTGCCGGCACCGCCGTGGGCGAGCAGCCAGCCGGTCAGCTCGGCGAGGCCTTCCTTGCCAGCAGGCTCGAGATACGTGCCGGTGCGGATGTAAATCGTGAGGTTGACGAGCGGGCGCTCGTGGTCCGGCATGATGTAGGCAACGGGGCCGGACTTGAGTTGCACGCGGTAATCGTCCGGCGTGGGCGGCTCATATTTCAGTGGTGGAAACTGGAGCTTCTCCGGGCGGTCGGGGATTTCGGCAGAGCGTGCTGCGATGGCAAGGGTGAGGACAGCGGCGATCACTAGAATGGGTGAACATTTCATGGCGATAAAAAATTATTCGTTGGTCTTGGGGGTTGCGGCTTTGCGCGTAAAGGTGGCGACGGCGCGGTTTTCTTTGGTGAGGTATTCGGCGGCGACGCGTTTGACGTCAGCGGCGGTGACGGCCTGGGTCTTGGCATTCGCGGCGTTGATCTCGCGCCAGTCGCCTTCGCCTTCGTTCCAGATGAGCTGCTGCAGGATGCTCATATTGGAGTTGAGCTTGCGGTATTCACCGGCGGCGAAATTGTTTTTCACCTTCTGTAATTCCTCGGCGGGGACTTCGGTTTGCTGGAGTTTTTGAATTTCCGCGTAGATGGCTTTCTCCACTTCTTCCGGCGTGTGACCGGGCGCCGCCTCGCCGCTCATGTCGAAGAAGCCCGCCCATTTCATCGAGTATTGCGCCGCGCCGACATCGCTGGCGACGCCGCTGCCCAGCACGAGGCCCTTGTAAAGCCTGCCGGTGTGCGTGGCTAAAATCTGTGCGAGAATTTCCAGCGCGTAGGAATCTTTGTGGCCGAACGGCACGGTATGCCAGAAGATTTCGACCTGCGGATTGGCGTCCACCTCGGCGTTCATGCGTTTTTCCACGGTTTGCTTGGGCTCCAGCGTAACGAGATCCGGCGCCTCAGTTTTCCCGCGCGGGATGCGGCCGAAATATTTTTCCAACTGCGGCACGATTTCGTTCGCTTTGAAATCGCCAACGAGAATCAGTGTGAGATTTTGCGGCGCGTAGAACGTGGCGTAAAACGCGTCTGCCTGCGGCTTGGAGATCGTGGAGACATCCGACGGCCAGCCGAGCGTGTCCCAACTATAGGGCAGTGCTTCCCAGAACATCGCGTTGAAGGTTTCCATCGGCACGCCGAGTGGCGTGGATTCCAGCCGCATCCTGCGTTCTTCAAAGACGACATCGCGTTCAGAATAAAATTCGCGGAAGACGGGGTGCAAAATCCGGCCGGATTCCATCCACATCCAAAGTTCTAGTTTGTTCGCGGGCACGCTGCAGAAATAAGCGGTCATGTCCTGCATGGTGAACGCGTTCATGCCGGACGCACCGTTGGCGGTGTAGATTTTATCGAATTCATTTTTGACGAGGACTTTTCGTTCTGCGTCCACAAGCGATTGAAATTGTTTCTGCAACTCCCGATAACGTGGTGTCCAATTCTCCGGCTTCATCAGGCCGTTAATTTTGCCTTCCCGGATTTCGCGGCGCATTTTGGCCTCTTCATTGCGCATTTCATCGCGGACCTTTTCCTGTTCGGCGAGAATTTCGAAATCTGTTTTCGCATCGGTCGTGCCGATGGTGGTGGTTCCTTTGAACATCATGTGTTCAAACAAATGCGCAATGCCGGTGATGCCGGGACGTTCATTGGCGCTGCCCACATGGGCCACCCACGCGCCGGCGACACTGGGTTCATCATGTCGTTCCACGAGAAGAACATTCATACCATTGGACAGGTTGGTTTCAACAACGGGGACTTGTTGCGCGTGAGTTGGGAGCGAACAAAGCAGTGTGAAAAGGGTTAAGGCTGGCGTGAGTTTATTGATGGCCATCATAGGCTTGAATCCGACAAAACTAAACGCACCCCGTTCAAGTGCGAGAGAAAATTTGCCAGACGCGCTAATGCACGACAAAATTACCCAGTGAAAATGGACTGGAATCAATTGCAGGAACTGGCTGAGAAAGAAATCGAAGCGACCTTGGCCGCCTTGCCAAAGCCGCTGCGGGAGCAAGCCGGGAAATTACCGGTCACCTTTGAGCCGGTGCCGAACGCTGGACTTCAAACTGATGGAATAGAGGTGGATACACTTGGATTGTTCACGGGATCCGAGTTCGCGGATGACGGAGCTGTTCTGCCGCCACAGATCATTTTATTCCTCGAAAACCTGTGGGATTTTGCGGGAGACGATGAAAAGGTGTTCTGTGAGGAAGTTCGCACCACAATTTTGCACGAGCTGGGACATTTTTTGGTCTGGATGAAGATGATTTAATCGAGCGTGGGTTGGAATAGGCCTGTAAACAAAGGCGATTATTCGTTTTCAAACACATCAAAAAATTTTTCAAAAAACTCTTGCGTGATGAGGTTTGTCTGATATTCTTTTTGTCCCTTCGCGGTAATAACCGATACGAAGGACGGTCGAAAGACCGGTTGGTGATGGTTGAAAGTTCCGAAAGGAAAGCAACCTAAACTCAATTCTGACAAGCCGGGTTTGTAGTAGCGATTCGGCCGTCAGTTTTTTTGTCCCCTGAATCAGGGTGGAATTGAGTATAAAAGCAGAATTTTGGCGGTAAAACGCCGGCTGCTCTTTGAAAATTGAATTGTGCGATTAGTAAAGAGCCCCTTCAGGGTTGGCGAGTTAGATCGCTGATTCTGAGGAGTTTAACCAAGCAATATATTAACACCAATCTAATCAATTGGTGGGAATCATCTAACGTATTTTTATACGGAGAGTTTGATTCTGGCTCAGAACGAACGCTGGCGGCGTGGATAAGACATGCAAGTCGAGCGCTGATTTGAGGGTAGCAATATTTTCAAGTCGGAGCGGCGCAAGGGTGCGTAACACGTGGGAATCTGCCTTGAAGTGTGGGATAACTCCGAGAAATCGGAGCTAATACCGCATGTGATCGTAAGATCAAAG
>Ga0068856_100000157_pt1 | contig 70380 bp, 53 predicted proteins | sample KBSCornC62_FD_66595 | JGI IMG/M metagenome (GOLD analysis project Ga0068856, IMG submission 66595) | Corn rhizosphere microbial communities from Kellogg Biological Station, Michigan, USA - KBS Corn C6-2 | ecosystem: Host-associated > Plants > Roots > Rhizosphere > Soil ...
GTAGCGGCGCATGATCTCGTCGGTGAGCTGCTTGCCGCCGAACACCTGTTCGCGCGAGTAGATCGTGCGCTGGTTGCGCAGCACCGACAGTGTGGTCATCGTCGCGCCCACGTCGACCACCGCGACCAGCGCGTCGCGGCCCACGTTGAGCTGGTCGGTGAGCAGGGCGAACGCGTTCTCCATCGCGAACGCCTCCACGTCGACCACCTTGGCGGTGAGGCCGCCGAGCTCCAGCGCGGCCACGCGCATGTCCACGTTCTCGGTGCGCGAAGCGGCGAGCAGGATGCTGTTCATCTCGGGGTTGTCGCGCACCGGGCCCAGCACCTCGAAGTCGAGGCTCACCTCGTCGATCGGGTAGGGAATGTACTGGTTCGCCTCGACCTGGATCTGGCCTTCCAGGTCCTCCTCGGAGAGCTCGCTCGGCATCGGGATGATGCGGGTGATCACCGCGGAGCCGGCCACTGCGGCGGAGGCGTGCTTGAGCTTGGAGCCCGAGCGCGCCAGCGCGCGACGGATCGCCTCGCCCACCGCCTCGACTTCGACGATGTTCTTCTCGACCACGGCGTTCGGCGGCAGCGGCTCGACCGCGTAATGCTCGACGCGGTAGCGCCCGCCCGCCTGGCTGAGCTGCAGCAGCTTGACGGCGGTCGAGCTGATGTCGACGCCGATCAGCGCCGGCTTCTTGGGTGTGAAGAGCCCCACGGTGTTTCCCCCTTTGCCCCTGGCGCCAGCGGCCGAATTTCCGGCCGATGTGCGCTGGCATTAGATAGAAAATTTAACGCCCCTGCAATGGCCTGCCGCAGTTTTCTCAAGTATTTCCCGTGATGGCCCCCACATTTGGGCTACCGCCTTCGCGCAGCGTGACGGAGGCCTCGTTTCGGCCCCGACGCACGATTTTGCGGCCAAGGCGAGCCTGCCACCGCAGATATACCCCTCCAAGGTGGTTTGCGGCACAACCCCTATACTCTGTCGGGTTTCGACACGGGCCATTCCCCACACATGCGTATTCTCAAGCGTCTGCTGCGCTGGGTTCTGATCCTCGCGTTCTCGGGTTTTCTGCTGACAGTTCTCGCGGTCGGGGTGGCGTACTGGCTGGTGGCGCCGCGGCTGCCCTCGGTGGCGGTGCTGAAGGACTACCACATGCAGGTGCCGCTGCGCGTGGAAAGCGCAGACGGCAAGCTGATCGCCAGCTTCGGCGAGACCCGGCGCATCCCGGTGGCGATCGCCGGGGTGCCGGCCAACCTCAAGCACGCGGTGCTGTCGGCGGAGGATGCTGACTTCTACCATCACCCCGGCGTCGACTGGCGCGGCATCGCCCGCGCGGGCTGGCACGTGCTCATCACCGGCGGCGACAAGGGCCCCGGCGGCTCCACCATCACCCAGCAGGTGGCGCGAAATTTCTTCCTGAGCCCGGAGAAGCTGTACTCGCGCAAGCTCACCGAAATCTTCATCGCGCTGCGCATCGAGCATGAGCTCTCGAAGGACCAGATCCTAGAGCTCTACCTCAACAAGATGTTCCTCGGCCACCGCTCCTACGGCGTGGCTGCGGCGGCCTCGTACTACTACGGCAAGACGCTGGACCAGCTCACGATCGCGCAATGCGCGGCGATCGCCTCCACGTTCCAGCTGCCCTCGGTGGTGAATCCGCTGAACAGCCCGCCGCGCCTGCTGGCGCGGCGCAACTGGGTGCTGGGCGAGATGCTCAAGCACCGCTACATCACCGAGGCGCAGTACCAGGCCGCGATCGCCGAGCCGAACGACGCGGCGCCGCACGAGGCACCGATCCAGGTGGATGCGCCCTACCTCGCCGAGATGGTGCGCCGGCAGGTGCTGGACCGGCTCGGCAACGATGCGCTCACCGAGGGCTACGTGGTGAAGACCACGATCCAGAGCGCACGCCAGCAGGCCGCGGTGGAGGCGGTACGCAAAGGCCTGATCGACTACGACCAGCGCCACGGCTGGCGCGGCCCGGAGGCGCACCAGGATCTGGCCGCCGACGCCAGCGCGCGGGACTACGCGCGCGCACTCGCCGGCTACACCGACATCTCCAGCCTCGATCCGGCGCTGGTCACCGCCAGCTCCGTCGACGCCGCCACGCTGTTCCTGCCCTCGGGCCAGAGCATCCGGCTCGACCTCGCCGCGCTGGCGTGGGCGCGGCCGTACATCAACGACAGTCGCACCGGCCCCGCGCCGACGCGGGTGGACGCGGTGCTCAAGCGCGGCGACATCGTGCGCGTGGCACAGGACGCCAAGGGCGCCTGGCAGCTGGCGCAGATTCCCGCCGTGCAGGGCGCGCTGGCCTCGATCCGGCCGGAGGACGGCGCGGTCGAGGCGCTGGTGGGCGGCTTCAGCTTCACCCGCAGCAAGTTCAACCGCGCGGTGATGGCGGCACGCCAGCCTGGCTCCAGCTTCAAGCCCTATCTGTACTCGGCAGCGTTCGACCATGGCTTCACCCCCGCCTCGATCATCAACGACGCACCGCTCGCGCTACCCGACCCCTCGCGCCCCGGCGGTCTGTGGACGCCGAACAACGACGACGACAAGTTCGCCGGCCCGATGCGCCTGCGCGAGGCGCTGGTGCAGTCGAAGAACCTGGTCTCGATCCGCCTGCTCGACGCGATCGGCGTGCGCTATGCGCGCGAGTTCATCACCCGCTTCGGCTTCCCGCTCGACGCGCTGCCGGCGAACCTGTCGATGGCGCTGGGCACCGCCTCGGTGTCGCCGATGAACATGGCGCGCGGCTATGCGGTGTTCGCCAATGGCGGCTACCTGGTCACACCGTACTTCATCAGCGAGATCGACGACCGCAACGGCAAGCCCGTCTACCTCGCCAACCCCGCGCGCGCCTGCCGCGAATGCCAGGAACGCCTGCTGGAGAACGCGCCGCCCGGACCGCCGCCGGCGGACATGGGCAAGCGTCCGGCCAACAGCCTCGCGGAGACTTCCAGCGCCGCGGCGCCGGCCAGCGCCGCCAGCGTCGACGATTCCGGCGTCGAGACCTTGCCGGCGGATGCCCACGGCACCGGCGCGCATCCGCCGGTGCTGGCGCCGCACGTGCTCGGCCCGCGTACTGACTTCCTGATCACCTCGCTGATGAAGGACGTGATCCTGCGCGGCACCGGCGCGGCCGCCAAGGCGCTGGATCGTCCCGACCTCGCCGGCAAGACCGGCTCCACCAACGACCACCGCGACGCCTGGTTCGTGGGCTTCGACGGCAACATCTCCACCTCGGTGTGGGTGGGCTTCGACAATTACGGCTCGCTGGGCCGCGGCGAGTTCGGCGCCAAGGCGGCGCTGCCGATCTGGATGGACTACATGGCCGCGGCGCTCAAGGACGTGCCGGAGAACTCGCTGCCGATGCCGCCGGGCATCGCCACCGTGCTGATCGACCGCGCCAGCGGCTTGCCCACCACGCCGGACGACCCGGACAGCATGAACGAGTTCTTCAAGGTCGAGGACGTGGACCGCCTGCGCAGCCAGGCCACCCAGCAGCAGCAGGAACAACAGAACCCGTACAACATCTTCTGATTTTTCCTGCACGGTTCCCGCATCCCGTCGCTTGCGCTAGTCTGGCTGCGTGAGCGGCGGAGGAACCGACATGGCCCGAGGCGAACATCACCGCATCCATGCAAGCGACCGCCAGCAGCGCAACCGGCGGCGCGTGGCCCAGGAAGCGGCCCGCCTGATGAGCGAACACGGCATCCGCGACTTCCACCGCGCCAAGCTCAAGGCCGCCGAACGACTGGGCATCCTCGACACCCAGGCGCTGCCGCGCAACCAGGAGATCGAGCAGGCGTTGCGCGAGCACCAGCGCCTGTTCCTCGCCGACAGCCAGCCGCAGTTGCTGCGCGCGCGCCGCGAGGCGGCGCTGGAGGCGATGCGCTTCCTCGCCCGCTTCGAGCCGCGCCTGGTCGGTGCCGTGCTGGACGGCACCGCCGACGCGCATTCGGCGGTCTGCCTGCACGTGTTCAGCGACGATCCCGACGCGGTGCACCGCTACATGCACGAGCACGGCGTGCCGTACGAGACGCAGACGCGCCGCCTGCGCATCAGCCGCGACGAGCAGGTCGAATTCCCGGTGCTGCTGTTCGCCGCCGACGCACTGCCGTTCGACCTTACCGTGCTGCCGCGCGACGCGTTGCGCCAGGCGCCGCTGGACCGCGTCGACGAAAAACCGATGCACCGCGCCGGGCTGGCCGCGGTGGAGGCCCTGCTGGCCGAGGACGGCGACGCGGACGAGCTGGAGCGCATGCTGGCGCGGGCTCAGTGTTGCAATCGTCCCTGATCGCGAGAATCAAACGGGCGGCCATCCATGGCCGCACTTTTCAAAAGCCCACGATCACCCGTGCAAAAAAACGCCCGGCATGCCGGGCGTTTCGTCGGGCTGGCAAGCTGCGGATCAGCGCTTGTCCGACGCCACGTAGTCGCGCACGTCGTGACCGGTGTAGATCTGGCGCGGACGGCCGATGCGGGCGCCGGGGGTCTCGTGCTGCTCGATCCAGTGCGCGATCCAGCCGGCGGTGCGGGCGATCGCGAACATCACGGTGAACATCTCGGTGGGGATGCCCAGCGCCTTGTAGATGATGCCCGAGTAGAAGTCGACGTTCGGATACAGCTTGCGCTCGACGAAGTACTCGTCCTTCAGCGCGGCCTCCTCCAGCTTCATCGCCACGTCCAGCAGCGGGTCGCTGACGCCCAGCTCGGCGAGCACCTTGTGGCACATCTCGCGGATGATCTTCGCGCGCGGGTCGAAGTTCTTGTACACCCGGTGGCCGAAGCCCATCAGGCGGAAGCTGTCGTTCTTGTCCTTCGCGCGCAGGATCGCCGACTCGACATTGTCCGGCGTGCCGATTTCCTTGAGCTGCTTGAGCACCGCCTCGTTGGCGCCGCCGTGCGCGGGGCCCCACAGCGCGGTGATGCCCGCGGCGATTGACGCGTACGGGTTCGCGCCGGTGGAGCCGACCAGGCGCACGGTCGAGGTCGACGCGTTCTGCTCGTGGTCGGCGTGCAGGATGAACAGCAGGTCGAGCGCCTTGGCCGCGACCGGGCTCATCTGCAGCGGCTCGCTCGGCACCTCGAACATCATGTGCAGGAAGCGGTCGACGTACTCGAGGTTGTTGCGCGGGTAGCGGAACGGCCAGCCGATCGAATAGCGGTAGCAGGCCGCGGCGATCGTCGGCATCTTCGCGATCAGGCGGATCGCGGCGAGCTTGCGGTCGGCCGGGTTCTCGACATCGAGATCGTCGTGGTAGAACGCCGACAGCGAGGCCACCGCGGCGGCCAGCATGGCCATCGGATGCGCGTCGTGGTGGAAGCCCTGGAAGAAGTTCTTCAGCGACTCGTGCATCATCGTGTGATGCGCGACGTCGTGCTCGAAGCCGGCGAACTCGGCCGGCTTCGGCAGCTCGCCGTTGAGCAGCAGGTAGGCCACCTCGAGGAAGCCGGACTTCTCGGCCAACTGTTCGATCGGGTAACCGCGGTACAGCAGCACGCCCTGGTCGCCGTCGATGTAGGTGATCGCGCTCTTGGTGCTGGCGGTCGAGCCGTAACCCACGTCGTAGGTGAAGTGGCCGGTGTCCTTGTACAGCGTGCCGATGTCGATGCAGGCCGGACCGAGGGTGCCGGCAACCAGCGGCAACGTGCTGCTGCGCTGAGTCGACTCATCCACCAGCTTGACAGTCTTGGGATCGGACACGGGAACCTCCTTAGCATGGGTCGTCGTCGACCGGAGCCACGGGGCAGCACCAACCGGCGAGGGGGAACGGGCATCGTGCCGGGGAAAGCGTCGATGCGATCCGGGCATTATCGCACATCGACCGGTGGCACATGCGTTCGCGGATGGTCGTAGGCTGCGCGCAAAAGCGCCCGCGCGACATGGCATCGTGCCAGCGACGGCCGAAGGGCGCCTGCCCGAGGTGACGGGTGCAAAAAATCGCCCGGAGCGATTTTTGACATCGCGTCAGCGATGCCCGGAGGGCGCCCGCCAGGGATGGCGGGCGCAAAGAAGCACGGGGCAGGCCAAGGCCTGCCCCGTGCGCGGATGCATTATGTGTCGCCGCGACGCGGCGACGACGGCACGCGCTTATTTCTGCGCGTAACGCTTGCGGAATTTGTCCACGCGGCCGCCGACGTCCAGCGTCTTCTGCTTGCCGGTGTAGAACGGGTGCGAATGGCTGGAGATATCCACCTTGATCAGCGGGTACTCGTTGCCGTCCTGCCACTTGACGGTGTCCTTGGCGGTAATCGTCGAACGCGTCAGGAACGCGAAGTCGGACGACAGATCCTGGAACACCACCGGGCGGTAATTCGGATGGATATCGGGCTTCATGACGGGCTCAATGCAACGTGAAAAGAGGACAAGTTTACCCAGCCGTGCGGCGTTGCGTCAACCGCCGGGACCGTCACGCCACCCCCAGCGCCCCGCGCACCATCGCCGCGAACCGCACCTGGTCCACCTCCAGCACGATGCGTGCCTGCGCGGGCCGACCCAGCCGGTTCGCCCAGTCCACCACGGTGGCGCCACGGGTGAGCCGACCGTCCAGCTCCACTGCCACCGCCCGGGTCTCGCTGCGCGTGACGATGGAGGGATCGATCGCCACCGCCATCGCCAGCGCATCGGCGGCGACCACACCACTGCGATCGTGCTTGACGTTGTAGTCGCGCGCGGTGCGGAACACCTTGCCGAAAAACGCCGCGCGTTGGTCGCCCGCCGCCAGCCAGGCATCGAATTCGGCATCGTCGAAGCCGTGGCGCAGGGTGGCCTCCCAGTCGACCAGGTCGAAATGGGGAAACGCCTCGAACACCACGTGCGCGGCCTCGGGATCGAAGCCGATGTTGAACTCCGCGGGAATCTTGCCGGTGTTGCCGTGGCCGCTCACCGCCCCGCCCATCACCACCAGCCGCGTGACCCGCTGCGGCAAGGTCGGATCGAGCCGCAACGCCAGCGCGAGATTGGTCAGCGGCGCCAGCGCCACCAGGGTCAGCTCGCCGGGACGTTCGCAGGTGAGCCTGAGCAGCGCCAGCGCGGCGGCCTCGCGCTCTGCCGTTTCCTTCGGCTCGGGAAAACCCACGTCGCCGAGACCGTCCATGCCGTGCACGAAGGCGGCATCTTCGTCCGGCGCGCGCACCAGCGGCGTGGCGCAACCGGCGAACACCGGGAACGTCGCGCCCAGCAGATCGCGCAAGGTGCATGCGTTGCGCACGGTATGGCCCAGGCCCACGTTGCCGGCAGCCACGCTCAGCGCCGCGATGTCGGCATGCGCGTGCGCCATCATGATGGCCAGCGCGTCGTCCACGCCGGGGTCGGTGTCGATCAGCAGTTGCGGTTTGGTCATCGGTGGATCATCGCAAAAATTGAAAAGTGCGGCCAAGGATGGCCGCCCGTTTGACCTTGGCGATCAAGGATGATCGCAAAAGCTAAGCCCGCGCATAGCGCGCCGCGCCGCCGATCCAGCGCGCGATCAGGCGATCCGCCTCGTGCGGGTGCGCGGCCAGCAGGCGCTCGCCCACCTGCTGCACCGCGGGCAACAGATGGGCGTCGCGCGACAGATCGGCGATGCGGAAGCTGAGCTGGCCGGTCTGCCGCGTACCCAGCACTTCGCCGGGGCCGCGCAACTCCAGATCCTTCTCCGCGATGCGGAAGCCATCGTTGGTCTCGCGCATCACCGCCAGCCGTTCACGCGCCAGCTGGCCCAGCGGCGGCTGGTACAGCAGTACGCAGTTCGACGCCACCGCACCGCGCCCCACCCGTCCGCGCAACTGGTGCAGTTGGGCGAGGCCCAGCCGTTCGCTGTTCTCGATCACCATCAGGCTGGCGTTGGGCACGTCCACGCCCACCTCGATCACCGTGGTGGCGACCAGCACGGCCAGCTCGCCGGCCTTGAACGCATCCATCACCGCCTGCTTGTCCTTGGGCTTCAGGCGACCGTGGATCAGGCCCACCTTGCAGCCGGCGAGCGCGGCGGAAAGCTCCGCGTGCGCCACCTCCGCGGCCTGCGCGCGCAACTGCTCGGATTCCTCGATCAGGGTGCACACCCAGTAGGCCTGCCGCCCCTCGGCGCAAGCCACGCGGATACGCTCGATCACCTCGGCACGACGCGCGCTGGACACCGCCACGGTCAGCACCGGCGTGCGGCCGGGCGGCAGCTCGTCGATCGCGGAGACGTCGAGATCGGCGTAGGCGCTCATCGCCAGCGTGCGCGGGATCGGGGTCGCGGTGAGCACCAGCTGGTGCGGCACCTCGCCACGCGCGCGGTCGGCGCCCTTGTCGTGCAGCGCGAGGCGTTGCTGCACGCCGAAGCGGTGCTGCTCGTCGACGATCACCAGGCCCAGCCGCGCGAAGGCCACGTCTTCCTGCATCAGCGCATGCGTGCCCACCGTCACCGGCGCACCCGTGGCCACGCGGTGCATCGCCGCCTGCCGCGCCTTGCCTTGCTGTTTGCCGGCCAGCCACTCCACCTCCACACCCAGCGGCGCGAGCCAGTGGCGGAAATTGCGCAGGTGCTGTTCGGCCAACAGCTCGGTGGGCGCCATCAGCGCCACCTGGTGGCCCGATTCCACCGCGGCCAGCGCGGCCAGCGCGGCGACCACGGTCTTGCCCGAGCCCACGTCGCCCTGCACCAGCCGCAGCATCGGGCTCGCTTGCGCGAGATCGCGGCGCACTTCCGCATCCACGCGCTGTTGCGCGGCGGTCAGCGCGAACGGCAGTGATTCGATCAGTCGCCGGCGCAATGCACCGGCGGCGGCGAGTGACGGTGAGCGGCGCCGCCGCATCGCGGCACGCATCCGCTTCAGGCTCAGGTGCTGGGTCAGCAGCTCCTCGAAGGCGAGGCGCTGCTGCGCGGGATGGCGACCGTGCAGCAAGAGGTCGAGCCGCGCATCGGCCGGCGGCCAGTGCACGGTGAGCAACGCTTCGCGCAGCGAGGCGAGGCCGTGCGCCGCGCACAGTTCATGCGGGATCAGCTCCAGCACCGGTTCCGGCGGCAGCAGCGCCAGCGCCTTGGCGATCACGCCGGCCAACCGCTTCTGGCCCAGGCCTTCGGTCGCGGGATAGACCGGGCTCAACCTGTCCTCCACTGCCACGGCCTCGCCGGCGGCCAGTCGACGATACTGCGGGTGCACCATCTCCAGGCCTTGCGCGGCAAAGCGCGCCTCGCCGAAGCACAGCAGGCGCGTGCCCGGCGCGAGTTGCTCGGCCTGCGCGCGATTGAAGTGGAAGAAGCGCAGCTGCAGGGTCTGCCGCGAGTCGTCGGCGATCGCCACCTTCAGTTGCGGGCGGTAGCGGAAGCCGCGCTCCGCCGCCTCGACCGTGCCCACCACCTGCGCGCTCTGGCCGGGGCGCAGGTCGGCAATCGCGGTGACGCGGGTGCGGTCCTCGTAGCGCAGCGGCAGGTGGAACCACAGATCCTGCACGCGTTCCAGCCCCAGCTTGTGCAGCAGGGCCGCGAGCGCCGGACCCACGCCCGGCAGCGACGACACGGGTTGCGCGCCCGCGTCCGTTGCAGCAGCGGCGACGTTCATCGCCACGCGGAACGGATCAGCCCAGCACCATGATCGCGTCCACTTCCACCTGCACCCCCTTGGGCAGCGCGGAAACCTCGATGGTGGCACGCGCGGGATACGGCGCCTGGAAGTACTCGGCCATCACTGCGTTCACCGCGGCGAAGTTCGACAGATCGGTGACGTAGATGCCCACGCGCACGAACTGCGCCAACGAGCCGCCGGCGGCCTGCGCCACCGCCACCAGGTTGTCGAACACGCGGCGCGTCTGCGCCGTGATGTCGCCCTCGACCACGTTGCCGGTGGCCGGGTCGAGCGGGATCTGACCGGAGAAGTACACGGTGTCGCCGGCACGCACGGCCTGCGAATAGGGGCCGATGGCAGCGGGAGCTTCCGTGGTGGCGATGATGCTGCGGGACATGGAGAAAACCTCGCGGAGAAAGCAGCGATTGTAGGAGCGCATCCTGTGCGCGAAAAGCTCCGGCGTAACCGCGCCGCCGCGCTATTCGCGCACAGGGTGCGCTCCTACAAGGGATACCGATACACGCCGCTCACCACGCCGGTGCGGCGCACGCGGCGGATCACGTCGGCGAGATGCTTGCGGTTCTTCACCTCGATCGCGAACAGCAGGGTGGCGGCGGCGAGGTCGCGCTCGGCGTATTCCACGTTGTCGATGTTGGAATCGGCCGCCGCGATCGCCGCGGCGATGGTGGCAAGCACGCCGGGGCGGTTGATCACCTCGATGCGCAGCTCGGCACGGTAGTCGCCCTGCACGTCGTGGTCCCATTCGATCGCCACGCAGCGCTCCGGCGACTTGCGCAGCTCGGCCACGTTCGGGCATTCCTCGCGGTGCACCACAATGCCCTTGCCCGGCGACAGGTAGCCCATGATCGGATCGCCCGGCAGCGGATGGCAGCAGTTCGCGAAGCTGAGCACGCCGCGCTCGGCGCCGGTGATGCGGATCTTCTCGTGCACCAGGCTGGCGCCGGGTGCCGCGTCGTCGGACGGGCCGTCGCGCAGCGCAAGCAGGTGGCGCGCCACCACATCGGGCATGCGGTTGCCCAGCGCGATCTCGGCCAGCAGCTCCTCCAGCCGTTTCAGCCGGATCTCGTGCAGGAAACGGTCCAGCACTTCGGTCGGGATCGCGTCGAGGCTGCTGCCGCGCGCCTCCAGCGCGCGGTCGAGCATGCGATGGCCGAAGTCCACCGCGTCCTCGTGCTGCAGGTGCTTCAGGTACTGGCGGATCGCCGTGCGCGCCTTGCCGGTGACCACCGACTCCAGCCACGCCGGGTTCGGCACCGCCGACGGCGCGGTGATGATCTCCACCAGCTGGCCGGATTCCAGCCGCGTACGCAGCGGCAGCAGCTTCTTGTCCACGCGCGCAGCCACCGCGTGGTCGCCCACGTCGGTGTGCACGGCGTAGGCGAAGTCCAGCGCAGTGGCGTTGCGCGGCAGCGAGAGGATGTCGCCGCGCGGGGTGAACAGGTAGACCTCGTCGGGGAACAGGTCGATCTTGACGTTCTCGATGAACTCGGCCGACGAGGCGGTGTTGATCTGGCTGTCGGCCAGCGAGGACAGCCACTCGCGGGCGCGCGCCTGCGCGCTGTTCGCCGGGCCGGAATCGGTCTTGTACGCCCAATGCGCGGCCACGCCGCGCTCGGCCACCGAATCCATCTCGGTGGTGCGGATCTGCACCTCGATCGGCGCGCCGAACGGCCCCAGCAGCACGGTATGCAACGACTGGTAGCCGTTCGCCTTGGGGATCGCGATGAAGTCCTTGAAGCGGCGGTCGACCGGCTTGTACAGCCCGTGCACCACACCCAGCGCCATGTAGCAGTTCATCGCGCTCTCGACCACCACGCGGAAGCCGTACACATCCATCAGCTGGGTGAAGCTCTTGTGCTCGCCGTGCATCTTCGAATAGATGCTCCACGGCGACTTGATGCGCCCCACCACGCGCGCCGGCAGGTGCTCGGCGGCGAGCCGCTGCGACAGCGCGGTCTCGATCCGGCCCATCGCTTCGCGGCGGTTGCCCAGCGCGGCACGGATGCGCTCGCTGATGACGCGGTAGCGGTCCGGGTGCAACGCGCGGAAGCCGAGGTCCTGCAGCTCGGCCTTGATCTTGTTCATGCCCAGGCGCTGGGCGATCGGCGCGTAGATCTCCAGCGTCTCGCGCGCGATGCGGCGGCGCGAGGACGGGTCCTTCGCACCCAGCGTCCGCATGTTGTGCAGGCGGTCGGCGAGCTTGATCAGGATCACGCGCAGGTCGCGCGCCATCGCCAGCAGCATCTTCCGGAAGCTTTCCGCGTCGGCCTCCTGGCGGCTGCCGAAGCGCATCTTGTCCAGCTTGGTGACGCCGTCGACCAGTTCGGCCACGGTCTCGCCGAACTCGCCGGCCAGCGCGCTGCGGCTGAGCGCGGTGTCTTCCAGGGTGTCGTGCAGGATCGCCGCGATGATGGTCTCGGCATCCATGCCCAGCTCGGCGAGGATGCCGGCCACGGCGACCGGATGGGTGATGTAGGGCTCGCCGCTCTTGCGGGTCTGGCCCTCGTGCGCCTGCGCGCCGACCTGGAACGCGCGCAGCACGCGCTCGAGTTGCGGCACCGGCAGATAGCCGAGCTGGTCCTTCAGCGCCTGCACATAGGACGGCAGCGCGGCGGGGTCGATGGCGGTTGGCGTGCTGGCGGCGGTCATGGCTGGACGCGCCGACGGGGTCGCGCCGACGGCGCGGTCATGCAGCTGGCTGGAACGCGGCCGGCCGCGCGTGCAAGCACATCGGCCGCCCCGATGCGATGCGTGCGCGGTCTACAGCCGCCCTCCATCAATCGTCGCCGACCTTGGACAGATCGTCGTCCACTTCGGCGGCGGCCCATTCCAGCGCCTCGCGCTCGGCGCGCTCGCGCTCGGCCTTGTCGATCTCGTCGATGGTGGCCTGGTCGATGCGTCGCCCGGCGATCTCGCGCAACGCGAGCACGGCCGGCTTGTCGTTGTCGGGATTGACTGCCGGTTCGGCGCCCTTTTCCAACTGGCGGGCGCGCTTGGTCGCCATCAACACCAGCTCGAATCGGTTGTCGACCACCTCGAGGCAGTCCTCCACGGTAATGCGTGCCATGCCAAATCCTCAAAAAAATAGAGACTTATACAGGTCGCCAGTGTAGAGCAGCCGGCGCTGGCCTGGCAATGCGGACCGCGCGTACCATGTGCGGTTTCGCCATCGGCACGCGAAAGCGGAGCGAAACGCGTGCAGGATATAAAACCAGACAGTACACTATTGAAGCTCCAGCGTTTCCAGCCACGTCCCCATCCTGGCCGCAACCCCATGCCGACGCATCCCTTGCTTCACTCCTCCCTGCTGCGCCGCGGCCTCGCCCTGCTCGCCGTGGCGCTGCTGGCCGGCTGCGCGATCGCGCCGCCGCGCACCGACGACCCGCTGCAGAAGGTCAACCGCAAGGTCTATGCGTTCAACGACACGCTGGACAAGGCGGTGCTTCGCCCGGCTGCGGTGGGCTATCGCAAGGTCACCAATCCGCCGGTGCGGCGCTCGGTCAACAACTTCTTCACCAACATCCAGATGCCGATCACGGTGGCCAACGACCTGCTGCAGGCACGGCCCTCGCAGGCGCTGGGCAGCACCGGCCGCTTCCTGATCAATCTCACCATCGGCGTGGGCGGCATCTTCGATCCGGCCACCAAGCTGGGCCTGCCGCTGCAGACCACCGACTTCGGCATCACGCTGGCGCGCTGGGGCCTGCCCGAGGGCGACTTCCTGATGCTGCCCCTGCTCGGCCCCTCCACGGTACGCGACGTCTGGCACTACCCGGTGGATGGCTACTTCTTCGACCCGCTGAGCATCGTCGCGCGCACCCACTACTTCAGCTACGGCCAGTATTACCTGCCGCAGGTGCTGTACGTGGTGTCGATGCGCTCGCAGCTGATCGACGCGGAAGGCTTTCTGCAGTCGGCTTACGACCCCTACGCCTTCCTGCGCGACGCCTACCGCCAGCGCCGCCTGTACATGCTGTACGACGGCAACCCGCCGGCCGACGTGATCGAGAAGATGCAGGGCGTCGACCAGCCGGGCTTCGATCCCGATGAACTGCTGCAGCAGCAGAAGCAGTGGGAACAGCAGCACGCCACCTCGAAGCCGGCACCCACCAAGAGCTGAAGCATCATCCGCACCCATGCACACGAAAACGGGGCCGTCGGCCCCGTTTTCGTGTGCATGTTCCGACGCCGTCTCAAGCCGACGCCAGCAAGGCCTCCACGCCGCTGACCCGGGCCAGCGTGCGCAATCCGTCCGGCACGTGCTGCAAGCCCACGGCCTGGCCGCGCCGCCGCGCCTCGGCCAGCACGGCCAGCACGCAGGCCAGCCCTGCGCTGTCGCAGGCGCGCACGCCCGCAAGGTCGAGCTGCACGCGATCGCCCGCGCGCAACGCCTCGTTCAAGGCCTTCAGCGCATCGGCCGCGGTGGCGAAGCCCAGCGTGCCGGACACGGCCAGCGCGCCCGGTTCGCCGCGCTCCAGCCTGAAGGCGCCGTCAGCCACCGCCGCTGGCCTTGCCGCCCTGCTGCTCCATCGACTTCAGCGCCTGGTCGCCCTGGGTCTGCAGGTTCTTGATGAGCTGGTCGAGACCGACCTTGCGGATCTCGGCATCGACCTGGTTGCGGTAGTTGGTGATGTAGGAGATGCCTTCGATCACCACGTCGTAGGCCTTCCACTCGCCGCTGGCGGTCTTGCGGAACGCGAAGTCCACCGACACCGTCTTGCCGTCGCCGGTGGCCACCTGGGTGCGCACCACGCTGCGCTTGGCGTTGAGGTCGCCGGCAAACGGCAGCACCTTCACCGCACCGTTGGTGTAGTTGAGCAGGCCCTCGGCGTAGCGGTGGGTGATCGAGTTGTAGAACGCCTTCGCGAACTGCGCGCGCTGGTCGGGCGAAGCCTCGCGGGCATGCTGGCCGAGCACCAGGATCGCCGCGTAATCCACGTCGAAGTGCGGCAGGAATACCTGGTTGATGGTGTTGATCAACTTTTCCCGGTTCTTCTGCAGCTCGGCCTTGTGGCCAGCCACGGCGGAGTCGAGCTGGTGGGCGATCTCCTGCACCAGCTGCACCGGGGTCTGCTGGGCGGCGGCCTGCGGGGCCGCCTGCTGCGCGAAGGCCGGCGCGGCAAGCATGCCACCGAAGGCAATGGCGATGGCGAGAGCCAGATGACGCATCATGCGAAAACTCCTGTGTGCGGGAAACCGGCTCAGTGCTTGCCGGCGGGGGTGGCGGACGAGCCGGCATCCTTCTTGTCGCCGTTGCCGGAACCGTTGACCAGGAACTTGCCGATCAGGTCTTCCAGCTGCATCGCCGACTGGGTCAGGATCATCTCGTCGCCGTTCTTCAGCATGTCCGGCGAACCGCCGGGCTGGATCGCAACGTACTGGCTGCCGATCAAACCGCTGGTGAACACCGCGGCGGCGGAATCGTCGGGGATCTGGTTGTAGCGATTGTCGATCGCCAGGGTCACCACGGCATCCAGCTTGGTCGGCTCGGCCTGCACGGACAGCACCCGGCCGATCGCCACGCCCGCCATCTTCACCGGCGAGCCGGCCGACAGCGTACCCACGTTGCTGAAATGCGCGGTGACCTCGTAGCTGCCGCCGATCGCGTCGGCCGAACCGCCGGCGCCGAAGAACTTGCCGAGCATCTCCTCCAGCGGCTGGCTGGAACGGGTCAGCCCCAGCTTGCCGCCGTCGGCGACGTACTGCTTCGCGTGGCCGTACTCGATGCCCACGTACTGGTCGCCGAGCAGGCCGCTGGTGAAGACCGTGGCCACCGAATCCGCGGGGATCGTGTCGTAGCGCTTGTCGATGGCCAGCTTCACGTCGGCCACCGACTTGCCCGGTTCCAGCGCGATAGCCTGCACCTGGCCCACGCGCACGCCGGCGATCTTCACCGGGGCGCGCTCCTTCAGCTGGCCGATGTTCTCGAACTGCGCATCGACGATGTAGCTGGCGCCCTGGTGGCGGTTCGCCACCGAGCTGGTCTGGGTGGCCAGATAGGCCAGCGCGGCGAAGCCGAGCACGATGAACAGGCCGGTGCCGACGGCATAGGATTTTCTCTGGCTCACGGCAACATCCTCGAAGGTTTTTTGGAATCTCGAAAACCCGCCTTCCTGGCGGTTTTTCGAGTCGCCAAGCCCGGCGCATGTCCGGGCTTGGCTCCGCCGATCAAGCACTCGCGTGCTTGATCGCGGGCGGCACATCCATGTGCCGCGGGCACCACGATGCTTCCACGCGTCGTCATGGGGTCACATCAGGAAGGCGGTCAGCACGAAGTCCAGCGCAAGGATCGCGATGGACGAGGCGACCACGGTGCGGGTGGTGGCGTAGGCCACGCCCTCGCTGGTGGGCGGCGCGGTATAACCCTGGTACACCGCGATCAGCGCCACCACGGCGCCGAACGCCAGGCTCTTCCAGATCACGCCGTTGATGACGTCCTGCCACACGTCGACGGTGGCGGTCATGTTCGACCAGAACGTGCCGTTGTCGATGCCCAGCCAGCTCACGCCGACCAGGTGACCGCCGAAGATGCCCAGCGCGCAGAACACGCAGCACAGCAGCGGCATCGCGATCAGCCCGGCGAGGAAGCGCGGCGCCACCACGTAGGCCAAGGGATCGACTGCCATCAGCTCCATCGCGGCGATCTGGTCGGTGGCGCGCATCAGGCCGATCTCGGCGGTGATCGCGGTGCCGGCGCGGCCGGCGAACAGCAGCGCGGTGACCACCGGCCCCAGCTCGCGGTAGATCGAGATCGCCACCACCGTGCCGGTGGCCGCGGTGCCGCCGAAGATCGACAGCACGTGGTACAGCTGCAGCGACAACACCATGCCCACGAACAGGCCGCAGACCATGATGATGGTGAGGCTCATCGCGCCCACGAACCACAGCTGGCGCACCGTCTCGCGCGCGTGGCGCAGGCTGCGCGGGATCGCCGCGAGGATCTGCAGCAGGAACAGGCCGCAATTGCCGATCTGACCCAGCGACTGGGTCACGATGTTGTCGCGCTCGAGGCGTGCGTTCATGCCTTGCCTCCCGGAAAGCCCAGCGCCTCGGCGTAGTCGCCGGCCGGATACTGGAACGGCACCGGGCCGTCCGCCTCGCCGCCGAAGAACTGCCGCGTCCACGGCGAGCCGTCGTCGGCGATGGTTTTCGGATCGCCCTGCGCCACCACCTTGCCGTTGGCGATGAGATAGATGTGGTCGGCCACCTGCTTGATCGCGTCCAGCTCGTGCGCCACCAGCACGCTGGTGATGCCCAGCGTCTCGTTGAGCGTGCGGATCAGCTTCAGCACCTGGTTCAGCGCGATCGGGTCCAGGCCCACGAAGGGTTCGTCGTAGAGGATCAGCATCGGGTCGAACACGATCGCCCGCGCCAGCGCCACGCGCCGCGCCATGCCGCCGGACAGCTCGCTGGGCATCAGCGGCGCCGCACCGCGCAGGCCCACCGCCTGCAGCTTGGTCAGCACGATGTTGCGGATCAGCGCCTCGGGCAGTTTCGTGTGCTGGCGCAGCGGGAAGGCCACGTTCTCGAACACGTCGAAGTCGGTGAGCAGGGCCGAGTTCTGGAACAGGTAGCCGATCTTCTCGCGCAGCGCGTACAGCGCCTCGCGGCCCAGTTCCGGCACGTTCTTCCCGTCCACCAGGACCTGTCCCGCGTCGCCGCGCATCTGCCCGGTGATGTGCTTGAGCAGGGTGGTCTTGCCCGTGCCGCTGGGCCCCATGATCGCGGTGACCTTGCCGCGCGGGATGTCCATGTCCAGCGCGTCGAAGACCTTCTTGCCGCTGAGCACGGTGGTGAGGCCGCGGATGCGGATCAGCGTGTCGTCGGAAGGGGCTGCGGCATTCATAGGCGGGCTACGTTAGCGGAGCGGCGGAAGGCCGCCAAGCGGGCGGGGAATTCCCGGGCGCCGGCATGGCGTTCAGGCCAACAGCTCGGCGATCAAGGCTTCGTGCCGACGGCATTGCAGCGAACTGCGCAGGCGCACCGCACGCACGATGGCCTGCAGCTCGTCCAGTGCGTCCTCGAAACGGTCGTTGACGACGATGTAGTCGAACTCGTGGGCATGCGCGATCTCGCCGCGCGAATTGGCGAGGCGGCGCTCGATCACCTCCGGCGCATCCGAGCCGCGTCCGCGCAAGCGGCGCTCCAGCTCGACGCGCGACGGCGGCAAGATGAACACACCGACGCAGTCGGGCTTGCTCACGCGGATCTGCTGCGCGCCCTGCCAGTCGATCTCCAGCAGCACGTCGCGACCCTGCGCCAGCAGCGTGCCGACCTTGTCGCGCGAAGTGCCATACAGGTTGCCGTGTACCTCGGCGTGCTCGAGGAAGATGCCCTCGGCGATCTCGCGCTCGAATTCCGCCTGCTCCACGAAGTAGTAGTGCCGCCCGTACTGCTCGCCCGGCCGCGGCGCGCGCGTGGTGTGCGACACCGACAGCGAGATCGCCGGCTCGCGCTCCAGCAGCGCGTTGACCAGGGTGGACTTGCCCGCGCCTGAGGGCGCGGCGACCACGAACAGCGTGCCCGGCTCAATCGACATAAAGCCGCGCAGCACGATTGCCCCCTCTCCCCTGCGGGGAGAGGGTTGGGGAGAGGGGGACAAGACTGGCGAAGAATTCATTCAATGTTCTGCACCTGCTCGCGCATCTGCTCGATCAGCACCTTGAGCTCCACCGCGGCATTGGTGCTGCGCGCGTCCACCGATTTGGAGCCCAGCGTGTTCGCCTCGCGGTTGAATTCCTGCATCAGGAAGTCGAGGCGGCGGCCCACCGGCTCCTTCAGGCCCAGCACGCGGCGCGTCTCGGCGATGTGGGTGCTGAGGCGGTCCAGTTCCTCGTCCACGTCGCTGCGGGTGATCTGCAGCACCAGTTCCTGCTCCAGCCGGCCGGGATCGGCCGGCTGCCTGAGGTCGGCCAGCCGGGCTTCCAGCCGGGCACGCAGCGCGGCGCGGATCTCCGGCATCCACTCGCGCACCTGGGCCACGATGCGCTCGACCGCGTCCAGCCGCTCGCGCAGGACCTGCCCCAGCTTGGCGCCCTCGCGTTCGCGGGTGGCAGTGAGCGCGTCGAGCGCACGGTCCAGCACGTCGAACAGGGCGGCCTGGCGCGCCTCGGGGTCGGCCGCCTCCTGCTGCAGCACGCCCGGGAAACGCAGCAGCTCGGTGAACTGCAGTTGCATGCCGGGGAACCGCGCCTGCATGTCCAGGTTCAACTCGGACAGGCGGGACAGCAACGCGTTGTCGACTTGCAGCGATTCGCTGCGCGAATCGCTGCTGCGCACGGCGACGTCCACCTTGCCGCGCGACAGCTTCGCCGCGATGCGCTCGCGCAGCGCCGACTCGGCATTGCGCAATTCGTCCGGCAGGCGCGGGCTCAGCTCCAGATAGCGGTGGTTGACCGTGCGCAGCTCGCAGCTCAGCGTGCCAGCGGGGCCGCTGGTCTCGGCGGAGGCGTAGGCGGTCATGCTGCGGATCATGGAAAGCCTGCGAACGGGCGGAAAGGACGGCAATGGTAAACTCTCCCGTCCCGCCTTGCCCAATCCAGGCCACCCCACGATGAATTCCGTCACCCGCCCCAGCGGCCGCGCCAGCGACCAGCTGCGCAGCGTCAGCCTCGAACGCCACTACACCCGCCACGCCGAAGGCTCGGTGCTGGTGAGCTTCGGCGACACCCGCGTGCTGTGCACCGCCAGCGTGGAGGACCGCGTGCCGCCGTGGCTGCGCGGCAAGGGCGAAGGCTGGGTCACCGCCGAGTACGGCATGCTGCCGCGCGCCACCCATACCCGCATGCAGCGCGAAGCAGCGCGCGGCGGCCAAGGCGGCCGCACCATGGAGATCCAGCGCCTGATCGGCCGCAGCCTGCGCGCCTGCGTCAACCGCGCCGCGCTGGGCGAGCGCGTCATCACGCTCGATTGCGACGTGATCCAGGCCGACGGCGGCACCCGCACCGCCGCGATCACCGGCGCCTACGTGGCCCTGGTCGACGCGGTTCTCGCGCTGATGCAGCGCGAGAACCTCAAGCGCAACCCGATCATCGGCGCGGTCGCGGCGGTGTCGGTGGGCATCTACAAGGGCGTGCCCGTGCTCGACCTCGATTACGCCGAGGACTCCGACTGCGACACCGACATGAACGTGGTGATGAACGACGGCGGCGGTTTCATCGAGGTGCAGGGCACCGCCGAAGGCCACGCGTTCCGCCGCGACGAGATGGACGCGCTGCTGGCGCTGGCCGAAAAGGGCATCGGCGAACTGGTGGCCGTGCAGCGCGCCGCGCTGGCCGCTTCCATCAAATAATGCTGTCGCGCTCCGCGCGACAATCACTCCCCCTCTACCGCCTGCGGGAGAGGGCAAGGGGAGAGAGCAACCACTTCCTAGGGCTTATATCGCCATGCAACGCATCGTTCTCGCCAGCAGCAATCACGGCAAGCTCGCCGAGTTCGGCGCCCTGCTCGCCGACAGCGGCTTCGAGGTGGTGCCGCAGACCAGTCTCGGCGTGGACGACGCCGAAGAAACCGGCCTCACCTTCGTCGAGAACGCGCTGCTCAAGGCGCGCCATGCCGCGCGCGCCACCGGCCTGCCCGCGCTGGCCGACGACTCGGGGCTGTGCGTGGACCGCCTCGGCGGCGCGCCCGGCCTGTATTCGGCTCGCTACAGCGGCGGCCACGGCGATGCCGCGGCCAACAACGCCAAGCTGCTGCATGCGCTGGACGGCGTGCCGGAGGAACAGCGCGGCGCCTTCTTCATCTGCGTGCTGGTACTGCTGCGCCACGCCGAAGATCCGGCTCCGCTGATCGCGGAAGGTCGCTGGTACGGGCGCATCCTCGCCGAAGGTCGCGGCAGCGGCGGCTTCGGCTACAACCCGGTGTTCCTGCCGGACGGCTACGCGCAGAGCGTGGCCGAGATGGACGACGCGCTGAAGAACCGGCTCAGCCACCGCAGCCAGGCGCTGGCCCGGCTGCGCGAACGGCTGCACGAACCGCACCGGCAGTGAGCCTCGTCGCACCGCCGCTGGCGCTTTACGTGCACATGCCCTGGTGCGTGAAGAAGTGCCCGTACTGCGATTTCAACTCGCACGGCCTGCGCAGCGACCCGCCGCCGTATGCCGAGTACACCGAGCTGCTGCTGGCCGACCTCGACGCCGACCTCGTCGATTTCGGCGAGGCCGTGCCCGGCCGCCAGATCGTCAGCGTGTTTTTCGGCGGCGGCACGCCCAGCCTGTTCGCGCCGGAACTGATCGCCCGCTTCCTCGACGGCGCCCGCGAACGGCTGCCGTTCGCGCAGGACTGCGAGATCACCCTGGAGACGAATCCCGGCACGGTGGAACACGGCCGCTTCGACGGCTACCTCGCCGCCGGCGTGAACCGGTTGTCCTTCGGCATCCAGAGCTTCGACGACGACAAGTTGAAGCGCCTGGGCCGCATCCATTCCGCCGCCGAGGCCGAAGCCGCAGTGAAGTCGGCGCAGGACGCCGGCTACGCCAACTTCAACCTCGACCTGATGTATGCGCTGCCGCAGCAGACGTTGGACGGCGCGCTGGCCGACGTGGAACGCGCGATCGCACTCGCCCCTACGCACCTCTCGCACTACCAGCTCACGCTGGAACCGAACACCGCGTTCGCCGCCAATCCGCCGCCGCTGCCCGACGACGACCACGCGTGGGCGATGCAGGAAGCCTGCGAGGCGCGCCTGGCCGGGGCCGGCTACGGCCAGTACGAGATTTCCGCCTACGCGCGGCCGGGTCGGCGCTGCGCGCACAACCTCAACTACTGGCAGTTCGGCGACTACCTCGGCATCGGCGCCGGCGCCCACGGCAAGCTCAGCGATGTGGCCAGTGGAACGGTGCGCCGGCGCTGGAAGACCCGCCACCCGCGTGCGTACATGGAAGCCGCCGCGGGACCCGCGCGCATCGGCGGCGACAACGTGGTGGGCGCCGACGAACTGCCGTTCGAGTACATGCTCAACGCGCTGCGCCTGGTCGAAGGCGTGCCGCTGGCCGACTTCGCCGAGCGCACCGGCCTGCCGCCGGAGCGCATCGCCGCCCCGCTGGCCGAAGGCCGCCGCCGCGGCTGGCTGGCCGATGACCACGAACGGCTGCAGACCACTGCGCTTGGCCAGCGCTTCCTCAACGACGTGATCGCAAGTTTTCTTGCGTGAGCAACGTCGCCGCCCATGGCGGCCCTGCGGCAACCAGCCTACACTTCCGCGCAGGGGAATCGCCGGAAACGCGTCATGGATGCCGAGCATCTGCACCGATACTCGACCACCGCCGCAGGTGGCCGCGCACGCGGCCGCTGGCCTGCGCGCACGCAGCGCCTGCTCAACGTGATCGGCCCGCTATGCGGGCAATGGCTGGAGCCGGCGCTGCAAGCCTGCCTGGACCGTTTCGACCACGAGCTGTACCAGCAGGCCGAGCGCTCGCGCAGCCATCTCGAACAACAATACTGCTTCGACAGCCGCGCGCAGCTGCAGCTGCAGCGCCCGGCCTTCATGCAGGCCTATGCCGACCACCTGCGCAAGGGCTTCGCGCAGCTGGGCGAGGTCGACGAGAGCGCGGACGAGGCGCTCGCGCACCAGCCGCTGAGCCTGCTCGAACGCGGCGAACACGAGTTGACCGCCACGCTGGACAAGCTCGCCGCGCGCGGCGAAGCGCATCACGGCCCGGTGCTGACCGAACTCGCCTACCGCTTCGCGGTGCTGGTCGGTGCCGCACCGCTGGAGGGCGCGGCGCTACCGATCGCGCCGGCCGGCCTCACCGACGCCCTGCGCGCCGCGATCGCCAGCCTGGACCTGCCGCTGGAACACCGGCTGCTGCTATTGCAGAGCTTCGAGCAGACAGTGATCGCGGCGGCCGGCCCGCTCTACGAGATCGTCAACACGCAGTTGCGAGGCGACGGCCTGCTGCCGCAGCTGCGTCCGTATGCGCCGCCGCGCGCCGCGCCGGCGGCGCGTGGCGCACCCGCGAACGAGGCTCCAGCCACCGCCGCGACGGCGCCCGAAACTGCCGCGACCGCCGGCGCGCCGCAGGCACCGATCACGGTGCTGGAAAACCTGCGCGACCTGCTCGCCCAGCGCCGTGTCGGCGTGAGCGGCACTGCGGCAACGGGGCGCTCGGCCACCGCCGACGAGCTGCAGACCGCGCTCGGCGCCCTGCAGCAGCACCTGGCCCAGGTCACCGATCAGGCCAGCCGCGAACTGCGCAGTGCCCAGCGCCTGCGCGACGAGCTGCTGCTGCAGCTCAACGCCGACAAACCGCCCGGCACCGTGCCGACCCGGCTCAGCGCCGAGCAGGACGACACGGTGGAACTGGTGGCGATGTTGTTCGAGCAGATCGGACGGCAGCTGCACCACGGCCCACGCGCGCGTTCCCTGCTCGACGACCTGCAACTGCCGATGCTGCGCCTTGCCGTCACCGACCGCGATTTCTTCGAACAGCACGAACACCCCGCGCGGCGCCTGCTCGGTGCCGTGGCCGAAGCCGCCGACGACTGGCTGGACGGCCCCGATGGCGAAGCCGACCAGCAGCTCACCTCGCGGCTCAACCAGTTGGTCGAACGCGCGCGGCGCGAGCCGCCCAGCGCCGGCCTCTACACCAGCCTGCTGGCCGACATCGAGCACCACCTCGGCCAGCTGAGCCGCCGCGCCCAGGCCTCCGAACGCCGCCATGTCGAGGCAATGCAGGGTCGCGAAAAGCTGGACCTGGCGCGCCATCGCGCCGGCGAACTGCTGGCCGAACGTTTCGACGCCAGCCCGCCGCGCGGCCTGTTGCGCGCCCTGCTCGACCGTGCCTGGGCCGACGTGCTGGCGCTCACCCTGCTGCAGCACGGCGAGGACAGCCCCGCGGTCGCCCAGCGCCTGCGTGTCACTGACCAACTGCTGGGCCGCCTGCCGGTGGACGACGCCGACCTGCTGCGCCGCGAGGTGCAGGCCGGCCTGCAGCAGATCGGCATGCACGCCGAGGAAGCCGGCCAGGTGGCGTTGCGCCTGGTCAGCGAGGAAGCGGCCCCGCCCATGCCCGCCGCCGTGGCGCCGCTGCCGGTGCCGCCCGCGGAGACGCTTGAAAGGGTCGCACCTGCTCCCGTTGCTGCCGTCGCGCCGCGCCCGCGCGCAGCGGGCGTTGCCGCCCCGGACGACCGTCTCGCCACGCCGGCGTCGGTCGCCGTAGCCGCCGCGAGCATCCCGCCATCCGCGCCCGCCACGAAGCCAGTTGTCCACGACCTGCCCAGCACCACCGACCTTGCGCTGCGCCTGAAGCAGCGCCAGCGGCTGGGCGAATCGCAACATGCAAAGGCAACGACAGCGACCACCAGCCACGAGCCGCCACTGGGCCCGCAGGAGGCGCGCATCCACAACCGCCTGCGCCAGCTGCCCTACGGCAGCTGGTTCGAATTCACCGACCCGGCCTCGGGCGAAGTCACCCGACGCAAGCTGGCCTGGTTCTCGCCGATCACCGGCAACAGCCTGTTCGTCACCCGGCGCGGCCAACGCGGCGAGGAGCTGAACCTGCGCGAGCTGGCCCGCGCGATGGCCGCCGGCCAGGTGCGCGAACTGCCGCCGCAGCGCGACGGCCTGATCGACCGCGCCTGGCACGCGCTTACCGGCAATCTGCGCACCACCGTCACGCCCGCGCCCGGAGCCCGCCCATGAGCACCCGCGAGCAACGCCGCGCACCGCGCAAGCCGGTCGACGCCGGCATCGTGGCGATCGACACGATCGCCGAGCAACCGCTCGGCCACCTGTGCAATCTCTCCGCCAGCGGCCTGATGCTGATCGGCGGCCATGCACCGCGCAGCGAAGGCGTCTACCAGGTGCGCATGCCGCTGCCGGGCGCCGGCGGCAGCATCGAGCTCGGCCTGCAGGAACAGTGGCACGAGCCGGCCGCCAGTCCCGGCCAGTACTGGGCCGGCTACCGCATCATCGCGATCGGCAATGACCACGGCGAACTGCTCGAACGCTGGCTGCGGCAAGACTGAGCGCCACGCCGATCCGCCGGGACCGCCCGCCGCCGCGCGCTACACTGGCGGGCCGACGTCCCCCGCCCGGAATCCGCATGAACGCGCCGCTCGCCTCGCTCTACCCCGCACACCTCGCCACGCTGCGCGCGCGCGCCGACCAGGCGCTGGCGCTGGGCGGCTTCGACCATCTGTTGATCGCCGCGAGCACGCCGCCAGTCAAGTTCCTCGACGACCAGGACTACCCCTTCGTCGCCAACCCGCACTTCAAGCATTGGCTGCCGCTCATCGACGCACCCGGCAGCTGGATCGCCTACACGCCCGGCGCGAAGCCGAAGCTGGTATTCGTGCAGCCGCGCGACTACTGGCACGTGGTGCCCGAGGCGCCGCACGGCTACTGGGTGGAACACTTCGACATCGTCACCGTGCGCAGCGCGGCGGAAGCGGCAGCCCAGCTGCCGCAGGGGCGCAGCGCGGTGCTTGCGCCGGCCTGCCCGGCCATCGACGGCGTGACGGTGAACAATCCGCAGGCCGTGCTCGATTACCTGCACTGGCATCGCTCGTACAAGACGCCGTACGAACTGGCGCTGATGCGCGAGGCCAACCGCATCGGCGCGCGCGCGCACCGCGCCGCCGAGGCGGCGTTCCACGCCGGACGCAGCGAATTCGCCATCCACATGATGTATCTCGCGGCGGCACGGCAGATCGACGCCGAACTGCCCTACGCCAGCATCGTGGCCTTGAACGAGCACGGCGCGGTGCTGCACTACACGCACTTCGACCGCAGGCCGCCCGCCGAGCACCGCTCCTTCCTGATCGATGCCGGCGCCAGTTGCGCGGGCTACGCCAGCGACATCACCCGCACCCATGCGGCCGCCGGCCACGGCGAATTCCAGGCGCTGGTCGCCAGCATGGACGCCGCCCAGCAAGGCTACGCGGCGCAGGTGCGCGCGGGCCAGAGCTACCCCGAACTGCACCTGCATGCCCACCACGTGCTCGCCGGCGTGCTGCACGAGCACGGCTTCATCCGCATGAGCGCCGAAAGCGCGGTGGAATCGGGCGTGACCTCCGCGTTCTTCCCGCACGGCCTCGGCCATCCGATCGGCCTGCAGGTGCACGACGTGGCCGGCTTCCAGCAGAGCGAGCGCGGCGGCAGCATCCCGCGCCCCGCCGGCCATCCCTACCTGCGCATGACGCGCGTGCTGGAGCCCGGCATGGTGGTGACCATCGAGCCCGGCCTGTACTTCATCGACATGCTGCTGGCCGAGCTGCGCGACAAGCCGGCCGCCGCCGACATCGACTGGGCGAAGGTGGACGCGTTCCGCCCCTACGGGGGCATCCGCATCGAGGACGACGTGGTGTGCACCGACGGCGCCCCGGAGAACCTCACGCGCGACGCGTTCGCCGGGCTCGGCTGAGCGCAGGGAACCGACGAGGCGGTAAAACGCCGCGCCGACCCCGCATGAAGCTGCGCCGCGACCCACGCATAATGGAGCCAGTGAGCAGGGGTGGATGCAGGGCATGGGGGCAGCCGACGGAATCGAACTAGACCCGGCGTTAATCGTGGAGGATGACGCCTCGACGCAGCAGCGTCTCGCCCGCCTGCTCGCCGGGCTGGGCGGCCGCGGCGTACACGGCATCAGCACCGCCGGCAGCATCGCCGAGGCCAAGGCGCGGATCGCCGGGCAGGTTCCGCGCCTCGCCCTGGTCGACATCGGCCTGCCCGACGGCAGCGGCATCGAGCTGATCGGCTGGTTGCACAGCCACCACCCCAACATGCCGACTGTGGTGGTCTCCGCCTGGGGCGACGAGGAAACCGTGCTTGCAGCCTTGCAGGCAGGCGCCATTGGCTATCTGCTGAAAGAGCGCGATGACGTCGAGCTGGAACTTGCGTTGCAAAGCATCCGCCGCGGCGGTGCGCCGATCGATCCCTTCGTGGCCCGTCGCATCCTCACCCTGCTGCCCGCCAAGCCGGCGGCGAATTCAGCCGATGCCTCGCCCGGGGCGTCCGCCGATACCTTGTCCGAGCGTGAGGTGGAAGTGCTGCATCTGGTGGCCCGCGGCCTCAGCAACCGGGAGATCGCCAGCGCCACCGATCTTTCGCGCTTCACCATCGAGGGCTACACCAAGAGCATCTACCGCAAGCTGGCGGTGAACTCGCGCACCGCGGCAGTGTTCGAGGCCAGGGCGCTGGGGCTGCTGCGTTGAAGCGCTGGTTGCACTGGGCTGCCGTGCTGGGCCTGTTGCTGGCGTTCGCCACCGGCGCGGCCGACCGACCGACGCCACCGCCCGCCGTGCAGGTGCTGGACCACGCCGAGGCCGCGCCTTCGGACTGGAATGCCGTGACGCCGCCCGCCACCGGCTGGACGCCGGTCAAGCTGATGGATTTCTGGACCAGCCGCTGGCCGCACCACGACGGCGTGGTGTGGTACCGCCTGCGCTGGAACCAGGCGGATGCCGCCGCCCCGGCAGGGCTGCTGCTGGACTACGTGTGCCTGGCCGATGCCGTCTACGTCAACGGCAGCCTGCTCCACCGCGACCCCGGCCTGGTCGAGCCGCTTTCGCGCAGCTGGGTGCAGCCGCAGTACTTCCTGCTCGACAAGCCGCTGCTGCACGCGGGCGAGAACACCCTGCTGGTGCGCGTCTCGGGCCTGTCCGCCTACCAGCCAGGCTTCGGTACCGTGGAAGTGGGCGACCCGGACGTGCTCCAGCAACGCTTCGCTGCCGGCCGCTTCACCCGCTACCAGGTGCGCCTGTTCAGCATGGCGGTCAACCTGGTGCTGGGCGGACTGTTCCTGATGCTGTGGCTGTTCCGCCGCCACGACACCACCTACGGCTGGTTCGCGCTCAGCACCCTGCTGTCGTCGGCTTGGGCCTGGAACTATGTCGCCACCAACCCGTGGCCCTTCACCAGCACCGACGCCTTCCAGGCCTGGAACTCGGTGTTCTACTTCGCCGGACTGATCAGCTTCCTGACCTTTCTACTGCGCTACTGCGGACGCCGCTGGCCGCGCACGGAAGCCGCCCTCTGGCTGTCGCTGGCGGCGATCGTCGCGTGGACGCTGCTTTCCCCCGCCAGCGCCGGCGCCTGGCGCGGCGTTCCCGGCGTGGTGGGCGTGACCCTTTCCTACAGTTCGACCCTGCTGTTCGCCGTCTACGCGGCACGCAAGGGCCGCACCGAGCAGCGGGTGCTCGCCGCCTGCATGCTGCTGCCGATGTTCGTGTCCGTCCACGACGTGCTGGCGTTCTACGGACTGATCCGCGCCAGCGGCTACATCGCCGCGCTGGCCTCGCCGCTGACCCTGGTCGGCATGGGCTTCGTGCTGGCCCACCGCTTCTCCGCCGCCATGCGCCGCACGGAAGGCTTCAACCTGGAGCTGCGCCGCGAAGTGGACACCGCCACCGCGCAGCTGCGCCAGACCCTGGAGCGAGAGCACGCGCTCACCGTGACCAACGCGCGCAGCGGCGAGCGCCTGAACCTGGTGCGCGATCTGCACGACGGCTTCGGCGGCAGCCTGGTCGCGGCCATCGCCCGGCTAGAACGCACGCCTTCGGCCGAGGCCGCCGCGACCACCGCCACCCTGCGCGAACTGCGCGACGACCTGCGCCTGGTAATCGACACCACCACCCAGGCGCAGGACCTGGACCTGGACGGCCTGCTGGCGGCACTGCGCCACCGCTGGGACCAGCGCCTGGAACTGGCCGGCATCGATGCCCACTGGCGGCTGGACGGACTCGACGGTCTGCAATTGGGCCCCACCCGCAGCCTGGAACTGCTGCGCTTCCTGCAGGAGGCGCTGACCAACGTGCTCAAGCACAGCGGCGCCCGCCGCGTCGAACTTTGCGTGCGCCACGAGGGCGCGCACCTGCATGCCGAGGTACGCGACGACGGACGCGGCTTCGATCCCGCCGATCACCGTTCGCACGGCGCCGGCCTCGCCAGCCTGCGCAGCCGCGCAGCCCGCCTCGGCGGCCGGCTTGCCATCCAGGCGGCGCCTGGCGCGGGCGCCGTGCTGCAGCTGGAATGCCCCTCGTCCTGACCCCCGGTTTCGGGGATGCCCTCGTGCCGGCCCCTGATTAAGGTGACGCCGATCACGACGACGGCGTTCAACGACTGAGCGCCTCATCCGGGGGAGAGGCAAGCCAGTGTTGCAACGTATCCATTTCATCTCGGGCCTGCCGCGCTCGGGCTCCACCCTGCTCGCCGCCCTGCTGCGGCAGAACCCGCGCTTTCACGCCGGCATGAGCAGCCCGCTGGCAGGCATGTTCGGCGCGCTGCTGGGCGAGATGAGCGAACGCAACGAGTTCGCCGTCTTCCTCGACGACGCCAGGCGCCGACGCATCCTTCGCGCACTGTTCGACGAGTACTACGCCGACAGCACGGTCGGGGTGGTATTCGACACCAGCCGCGCCTGGTGCGCGCGCATGCCGGCCATCGCCGACCTGTTCCCGCAGGCGAAAGTCATCGCCTGCGTGCGCGAGATGCCGTGGATCATCGACAGCATCGAGCGGCTGGTGCAGAAGAACCTCTACAGCCCCTCGTCGATCTTCAACTACACGCCGGGTGGCACCGTCTACACCCGCGCCAACGGCGTGGCCGGCGCCGACGGCATGGTGGGCGCGGCCTACGACGCCCTGAAGCAGGCCTGCTACGGCGCCCAGGCCGACCGCCTGCTGCTGGTGCGCTACGAAACCCTCGCCAGCCAGCCGGCGCGGGCGCTGGAGGCCATCTACGGTTTCATCGGCGAGCCGGTCTTCCCACACGACTTCCAGCACGTCGACTACGACGTGGCCGAGTTCGACCGCCGCGCCGGCACCCCGGGCCTGCACACCGTGCGCGGCCAGGTGAAGGCCGAGCCGCGCAAGACGCTGCTGCCACCCGACCTGTTCCAGCGCTTCGCTGGCGACGCCTTCTGGAACGACCCGCAGCGCCTGCCTGCGGGGTTGCGCATCGTCTGACGCGATCTACCCGTCGCACCGTCCTTCACCAACACCATTTCGTCGCACTCCAGGGGGAGTCCGCCATGAACCGCATCTACCGCCTCGTCTGGAACCGCGCGCTGCACATTCTGCAAGTCGCTTCGGAGCTCACGCGCAGCGGTGAGTCCGGCGGTGGAGCGGCAGGCCCGGGGCCGGGCGTACTGCGCCAGCGTGCGCTGGTGCTGGCCTGTGCCGTCGCACTCGCCGCACTCCTGGCATCAGGCAGCGCTATTGCGGGGACCCCTGCCAAGGGTGGTGCGGGAGGCAGTGTTGCGGGACAGGCGGGAAGCGCCGGCGCCACGGGTGTCGTCTCCACCGTCAGCACGCAGACCGTTCAAGGAGGCGGATACGGTGGCGGCGGTGGCGGAATGGGGGCCGCCGGTGGCGCTGGCGGCAGCAGCTCCGCCGGAAACGCCGGGGGCGCCGGCGGGGCTGCCGGTACCGGTTCGACCAGCAGCACGGGGGGCGGCGTCACCACGGTCATCGGTGGCGACGGCGGCAATGGCGGCGACGGCGTGTCGGCTTCAGGCACGACCTACGGCGGCGGCGGTGGCGGCGGTGGCGGCGGCGGTGCCAATGCCTTTACTGCCATGGGGCTCGCCGGTACCACGCTGTCCAATACGTTCATCGGCGGACAAGGAGGCATGGGCGGAGCCGGCGGCACGGGCATCGGCACAGGAACGTCGGCATCGGCAGGCAACGCGGGTGGCAGCGGTGGCGGCGGCCAGGGCGGTTATGGCTTGGTCATCCTTCAATCGGGCCTGAAGACCTTTACAGGGGCAGTCGGCGGCGGAGCGGGAGGAGCCGGCGGCGGCAGCAGCAACATATCGAACTTCTATGGCGGCAATGGCGGCGATGGCGGCAACGGCGGGACTGCAGCCTATTTGAGCAACACCAGCGCACTCATCCGCGCCACGTTTCAGGGCGGCGCAGGCGGGACCGGCGGGCTCGGCGAAAGCGGCAGCGCGGGAGGATTGGGCGGCAGCGGCGGCAACGGCGGCGCCGGCGTCAAGGCGACGGGTTCGCCGGCCGGCGGCTACAGTCTGGAAAACCACGGAACACTGCTGGGCGGCGCCGGTGGCACTGGCGGCCAAAGCGGCGGCGGCCTGGTGGCTCCCCCTGGCGGTGCAGGCGGGCTTGGAGGCACTGGCGTGGCGGCCGATGCCATCGCCGTCGCGAACTACGGCCAGGTCCAAGGTGGCGCCGGCGGCACCGGTGGCGCCTCCAGTGGTGCCGTCATAGGGTCGAGCTCCGCCGGCGCAGCAGGTGGTGCCGGTGGCCTCGGCATCTCGCTCGCCAACTCGGCCAGCGTGGCGAATCATGCGCTGATCGCCGGGGGGCAAGGCGGTGAAGGCGGCCTTGCCGGTGCGACGATAACCCCCGTCCCCGGCGGAGGCGTGACCGTTCATGGAGGGGGCAGTGGCGGTGCGGGCGGCACCGCCGTTTTTTCGGCGGCCGCGGCTACCGTCACCAATGACGCCGGCGCCACGATCACCGGCGGCAAGGGTGGTGCAACAGCCCAGACCACAGAATCCACGGTCTCTGGCGACGGTGGCGCAGGCCTTGCCTTGGGCGCTGGTTCCCATGTGGTGAACGATGGCGCGGTGAGCGGCGGCGACGGCGGAAATCTGGCGATCCTGGCTCAGCAGATCGGTATCAGCGTAGTTGGTGGCTCCGGCGGCAGTGGCGCCAGGCTGGGTGACGGTTCGACCGCGATCAACACGGGCAGCATCGAAGGCGGCACCGGGCAAGGGATCAACCTGGCGCACACCGTGTCCTTCGGTGGCGACGGCGGTACGGGCTTGGCGGTGGGTAGCGGTTCGGTCGTCAGCAATAACGGCCTCGTCGCAGGCGGCTCAGGCGGCCCGGGAGGAGATCCAACGGTCGCCACGAGCCGGGGCGAAGGCGGCAATGGCGGGGCGGGCATGGAGCTGGCTGCGGGTTCGACCCTGTCCAATGCCGGCAGCGGCCGCATCACCGGCGGCAACGGCGGCAGCTATGTCTTCGACCCGTATCTTGGCGTATCCGGGGGAGCGGCCGGTATCGGCGTGGTGGCCACTGGCAACGATGCCATCGTCACCGCAGGCCACATAGGCGGCGGCCTGAGCGGCGACGCGGTGCAAGGCGACGCGGTCGAACTTTCCGGCGGCGGCAACATCCTGACGTTGGAGAACCGTTACAGCTTCACCGGCAACGTGGTCTCCATCGACGGCGGCGACACGCTGGCGCTGGGCGGCGACAGCACCGGCACCGGCGCGACCGGCAACGGCACGTTCAACGCCTCCGATATCGTGGCTGTGCTGCCCGGCAGCTACTCCGGCACGCAGTACGTCGGCTTCAATGCCTTCGCGAAGACCGGCAACAGCACGTGGACGCTGACCGGCTCCGGCGCCAACAACGGAACGACCGGCGAGAACTGGACGATCGCCGGCGGCACGCTGCAGGGCGATGCGACCGCGCTCACCGGCAATATCGTGTTCCAGCCGACCGCCGGTGCCACGGTCGCCGTGGTGTTCGACCAGGGCAGCGGCAATGCCAACAGCCCCACGACGGCGACGTATGCCGGCACGATCAGCGGCAACGGCAGCCTGGCCAAGATCGACGATGGCACACTGATCCTCACCGGCGCCGACACCTACACCGGCGGCACCACGATCAGCGCCGGCTCGCTGCAAGGCGATACGACGAGCCTGCAAGGCAACATCACCGACAATGCCGCGCTGGTGTTCAATCAGGCCAGCAACGGCACCTACGCCGGCGTGATCTCCGGTAGCGGCACGCTGACCAAGACCGGCACCGGCACGGTGACGCTGGCGAGCACCAACACCTATTCGGGCGGCACAACAATCAACGCCGGCGCCCTGCAGGGCGATACGAACAGCCTGCAGGGGGACATCACCGACAATGCCGTGCTGGTGTTCAATCAGGCCAGCAACGGCACCTACGCCGGCGTGATCTCCGGCAGCGGCACGGTGACCGCCTCCGGTACCGGCGTGCTGACGCTCAGCAGCGCCAACACCTACACCGGCGGCACGACCATCAATAGCAGCGCGTTGTCGATTTCCGGCGACGGCAACCTGGGAGCCAGCACCGGCACGCTGACCTTCAACGGCGGCAGGCTGCAGACCACCGCGGATGTCACCTCCAGCCGTGCCGTGGTGTTGGCTACCGGCACCGGCACCATCGATGTCCATGGGCAGAACGACAGCTTCAGCGGCGTGATCAGCGGCAGCGGTTACCTGAACGTGGTGAGCAGTGCGCTGGGCAGTAGCGGTACGCTCACGCTGTCGGGGGCCAATACCTACAGCGGCGGCACCAGCATCTCCGGCGCCACCCTGGCGTTGTCGGGCAATGGCAGCATTGCGTCGAGCCGATATCTCTTCGTCCAGAACGGCGGCACGCTGGACATCAGTGCCACCAACAGTGGCGCATCGGTGCCCACGTTGGACGGCAACGGCACGGTGGCGCTGGGCGCACGGACGCTGACGGTGGCCCATGCCGACGATACCATTGGGCTTCTTGCCTTCGGGAACTTTTTCTCCGGCAGCGTCGGCGGCAACGGCGGACTGACGGTGGCTGGCGGCACGGAGTACTTGAGCGGCGTCAATACCTACACGGGCGCCACGGTCGTCAATACCGGCGCCACGCTGGCGGTGGAGGGCATGAGTGGCAGCATCGCGTCGAGCAGCGACGTGGTGGTAAACGGCAGCTTCGATATTTCCAACAGCGCCGGCAACAGCATTGTGCAGTTGGACGGCTCGGGCAGCGTGTCGTTGGGCGGGGCCCGGCTGACCATCGGCAGTGCCGGAGGCAGCAACAACGGCCTGTTCAGCGGTTCGATCGCCGATGGCGGCATGTTCAGCGGTACGGGCGGTGCGCTGGAGATCGCCGGCGGTACGCAGACGCTGACCGGCGCCAACACCTACACCGGCGGCACCACGATCAGCGCCGGCACCTTGCAGCTCGGCAACGGCGGCACGGCAGGTTCGATCGCCGGCAACGTCACCGACAACGGCGCCCTGATCTTCAACCACAGCGACGCGGTCAATTTCGCCGGCGTCCTGTCGGGAACGGGTACCCTGACCCAAGCCGGCAGCGGCACGCTGACGCTGGACGGTACCAGCAGCGGTTTTGCCGGAAACACCACAGTGGCCGCCGGCACGCTGGTGGTCGGCAGCACGGCCGGCAACGGCGCCACGCTGGGTGGCAACGTCACGGTGGATGCCAATGCCACGCTGCGCGGCCACGGCAGCATCGGCGGCGACATCGCCGTGCTGTCCGGCGGCATCGTGACGCCGGGCGACTCCATCGGCACGCTCACCGTCAGCGGCAACTTCACCGCCGCGCAGGGCAGCCAGATGGACTTCGCCTTCGGTGCGCCGAGCGCGAACTTCCAGACCGGCGGTACCGGCGACAGCGTGACCGTGAGCGGCAACCTGGAACTGGACGGCGCGACGCTCAATGTCGCCGATGCCGGCGGCATGGGGCCGGGCCTGTACAAGATCTTCAGCTACGGCGGCACGCTGACGGAAACCAATGGCGGCATCGCACTGGGTACCACCCCAGCCGGCCAAAGCCTGTTCCTGCAGAACCTGACGGCGCAAAAGCAGATCAACCTGATCGACACCACCGGGTACACGGTGGATGCATGGAATGCGAATGGCCTGGCTTCCTCCACGCAGATGGGCGGCGGCAGCGGAACCTGGTCCGCCACGTCGCAAGTGTGGACGGACGCGACCGGCACCGTGCCGAACGGCCCGATGTCGCCGCAACAGGGCTACGCGATCTTCGGAGGCACGCCGGGTACGGTGACGGTGGACGACAGCGCGGGCAGCGTCATGGCAACGGGCATGCAATTCGCCACGAATGGCTACACCCTGGGTGGTGGCACGCTGACCCTGGTGGCCAACGGCAGCACTGCCCCGATGATCCGCGTGGGCGATGGCAGCAGCGCCGGCGCCGGCATGACGGCGACGATCGGCAGCGCCATCGCCGGCACGGCGGGTCTCACCAAGACCGACCTCGGCACCCTGGTACTGACCGGCGCCAACAGCTACACCGGCGGCACCACGATCAACGCCGGCACGCTGCAACTGGGCAACGGCGGCGCCACCGGCGCGATCACCGGCAACGTCACCGACAACGGCACACTGGCGTTCAACCGCGGCGACGCGGTGAGCTTTGCCGGCGTCGTCAGCGGCAGTGGTGATTTGACGCAGTTGGGCAGCGGCACGCTTACCCTCGTCGGCGCGAACACCTTCACTGGCACGACGAGGATAGGCAACGGCACGCTGGCCTTGTCGGGCAGTGGCAGCATTGCCGGTTCCTCTGACGTGAATGTCGCGACCGATGCCACCTTCGACATCTCCGGCACCACGAGCGGCGCGTCCATCGTTTCGCTGGATGGCGGCGGCGGCGTCAATCTCGGCAGCCAGACGCTGACTGTGACGAACGCAGCAGGCACTTTCGGTGGCGCGATCAGTGGCAGCGGCGGCCTCATCCTCACCGGCGGCACCGAAACCCTCACCGGTGCGAGCACAAATTCCGGCGGCACCACGATCAGCGCCGGTACGCTGGCTTTGTCGGGCAACGGCAGCGTCGCGAATTCCGCGGACGTCAACGTAGGCAGCGGTGCCGTCTTCGATATCTCAGACACAAGCAACGGCGCGTCGATCGCTTCGCTCGACGGCAACGGTTCGGTCAACCTCGGCGCCCAGACGCTGACCGTGACGAATGCAGCCGGCACCTTCGGCGGCACGATCAGCGGCACAGGTGGGTTCACTCTCGCCAGTGGCGAAGAAACGCTGACTGGCGCCAACACTTATTCCGGTGGCACCACCATCACGGCCGGCACCTTGCAAATCGGCAACGGCGGTAGTGCAGGTGCGATCGCAGGCAACGTCACTGACAACGGCGCGCTGGTCTTCGATCACAGCGATGCGGTGAACTTCGCCGGCGTCGTCAGCGGCAGCGGCGCGCTGGTGCAAGCCGGCAGCGGCACGTTCGCCCTCACCGGCGCCAACACCTATACCGGCGGCACCACGATCAATGCCGGCACACTGGTGGTCGACAGCAGCAGCCTGCCCGGCGCAGTCGCCGACAACGCCGCACTGGTCTTCGACCAGACCAGCAACGGCAGCTTCAATGGCGCGATCAGTGGCAATGGCAGCTTTGCCAAGACTGGCGCCGGCGCGCTGATCCTGGATGGCAACAGCAGCGCGTTCACGGGTTCCACCACCATCAGCGCCGGCACGCTGGAAGTGGGCGATGCAGCCACGCCTTCGGCGGTGCTTGGCGGCAATGTCGGCGTGGCGAGCGGCGGCATGCTGCGTGGCCACGGCACGATAGTCGGCAACGTCAGTAACGGCGGCACCGTGTGGGCCGGCGGCTCGATCGGCACGCTGACCATCCAGGGCAACTACGCCCAGGCCGCCAACGGCGCGTTCGAGGTGGAGGCCACGCCCGGCGGCCAGGCCAGCCTGCTGAGCATCGGCGGCACCGCCAGTCTGGCGGGTGCGGCCGTGATACTCGCCGATACCGGCACCTGGGCGCCGCGCACGAACTACACCGTGCTCACTGCCGCCGGTGGCATCAGCGGCCAATTCGCTTCGGCCAGTGTCAACCTGGCCTTCCTCACGCCAGTGCTGAGCTATGCCACGAACGCGGTGACGCTGTCGCTGCAGCGCAACGACATCAGCTTCAACACCGTGACGCAGACGCCCAACCAGCAAGCCGTGGCGACGGTGGCGAACCCGCTGGGCTTCGGCAACCCGGTCTACGAGGCACTGGTGATGCTGAATGCGTCCACCGCCCGCCACGCCTTCGACCAGTTGAGTGGCGAGATCCACGCCTCCACCCGCACCGCGATCGCCGGCAACGACCACTACGTGCGCGATGCGATCAACGCGCACCTCGCCGGCCAGAGCAACAGCGCCAATGGCCTGAACGTCACTGACGATCACGGCATCACCGCCTGGACGGCCACGTGGGGTCATTGGGGCAGCCACGATGGCAACGGCAATGCCTCGACACTGGATGCCAACGGCAGCGGCCTGCTGTTTGGCGCGGACATACCGGTGGGTAACGTGACACGACTCGGCGCAGTGATGGGTACCGGCGAGGGCACGGCGCGCATCACAGCGCTGGGCTCGTCTTCACACTTCGTCGACCAGCACCTGGGCGTCTACGGCAGCCTGCAGACCGGCACGCTGCAATGGCAGGGCGGTGCGGTCTACGGCTGGCAGAAAGTGGATACCCACCGCTTCATCGGCTTTGGCAGCTTCGACGGCAGTGCGGTCAGCAGCTACCACGTGCACACCGCGCAGGCCTATGTCGATGGCAGCCTGCCGTTCGTACACGGCGGCACCACGCTGGCGCCGTTCGTGAACCTGGCAGTTGAACGGCTCAGCACGCCGGCCATCGCGGAGAACGGCACGCCAGCCGGTCTTGCCGTAGCCGCGCAAGACAGCACCCTCGGCTACGGCACGTTGGGCCTGCGCGCCACGTTCGACCTCGAGGCGCCGAGCCATGGCTTGCATGCCCACGCCAGCCTCGGCTGGCAGCATGCCTGGGGCGATACGCTCCCGGTCGACACGATGCGCTTCGAGAGCAGCAGCGACAGCTTCGCCGTCGCCGGCCTGCCGGTGCTGCGCAATGCGGGCGTGGTCAACACCGGCATCAGCTTCACCGTCGCGCCCGACGTTTCGGTGGACGCCAGCTACCAGGGGCAGTTCGGGCAGCACGCCAGGGACCAGTCGGCGCGCATCAGCCTCGACTGGACGTTCTGAAGCCATGGAAGCGGCCAAGGATGGCCGCTTTCACCTCGAAGCAACACCGATGATCCCGGCCTTGCCTCAGCGCCCGGCCAGCAGCGCCTCGATCGCCTCGGCTTCCTTCGGCACGGCGGCGCTGAGCACCTCGTGGCCGTCGCGGGTCACCGCCACGTCGTCCTCGATGCGGATGCCTATGCCGCGCCAGCGCTCGTCCACGCCGGCTTCGTCGGGCGGCACGTAGATGCCCGGCTCCACCGTCACCACCATGCCGGGCTCCAGCACGCGCGAGGCGCCGTCGATGCGGTAGTCACCCACGTCGTGCACGTCCAGGCCCAGCCAGTGGCCGGTCTTGGCGGGAAAGAAGCGCTGGTAGCTGCCCTCGGCGATCGCCGTGTCGGCATCGCCATGAATCAATCCCAGCGCGCACAGGCCTTCGGCGATCACCCGCACCGCGGCCTGGTGCGCGGCGTCGAACGGCTGGCCCGGACGCACTTCGTCGATAGCGGCGAGCTGGGCGGCCAGCACCACTTCGTACAGCGCGCGCTGCTCGCGGCTGTAGCGGCCGTTGATCGGGATGGTACGGCTGATGTCGGAGGCGTAGCAGTCCAGCTCCGCGCCGGCATCGATCAGCAGCAGGTCGCCGGCGTCCAGCCGCGCGCGGTTGTGCTGGTAGTGCATCGTGCAGGCGTTGCTGCCGGCGGCGACGATGGGGGTGAACGCGGGCACCGCGCCGCGGCTGCGCAGCGCGTGCAGCAGTTCGGCCTCCACCTCGTATTCGTGCCGCCCCGGCACGGCGACGCGCCACGCGGCGAGATGGGCCTCGGCGGCGATGCCGGCGGCGGCGCGCATCAGCTTCAGTTCGGCGCGGGACTTGTACAGGCGCAGGTCGTGCAGCAGGTGGCCCAGCGCCACGAATTCCTTCGGCACCACGCCGCCGCCGCGCAACTGGCGCAGGCGGCGCATCCAGCCCAGCAGCTGCGCGTCGAACGCGGGCTCGCGGCCGAAGTGGCAGTACACGCGCGCCCGGCCCTCGATCATGCCGGGCAGGATGTCGTCGATGTCGTCGATCGGAAACGCGTCATCCAGCCCAAAGTCGGCCACCGCTCGCTCGGTGCCGATCGAGCGGCCGTGCCAGCGCGCCTGCTCGGCGTCGCGCTCGCGGCAGAACAGCACCACCTCGCCGTGCAGGCGGCCGGGCAGCAGCGCCAGCACCGCGTCGGGTTCGGGGAAGCCGGCGAGGTAGTGGAAGTCCGAATCCTGCCGGTACGGCCAGGTGGCATCGGCGTTGCGGGTGCGTTCGGGCGCGGCGGCGACCAGCAGCACCGCATCCTCGCCGGCCATCTGCATCAGCTGGCGGCGGCGGCGGGCGAATTCCTCGCCCGCGATCGCCGGCGCGCCGGCGCGGTCGGGCAAGGCGTTCAATGCAGGCGGTCGCTGCCGGACTGGCCGCGGCCGGCGGACTCGGTGTACAGCAGCAGCGCGCCCACGCGCAGGAATTCCTGCACCTCGATCAGCGCGTCCTCGTCCTCGGCGGCGTCGCCGAAGTCGAAGGACGCAGCGGCTACGGTGCCGAAGTCGCGCAGCACTTCCTGCGCATCGTCCGACAGTTGCGCATGCGCGTCGGTGCCGGCGAGGCCGAAGCCGCCGAGGAAGCCGCGGCACCATTCCGCCACCGCCTCGGCACGTTCGGCCAGCGGGCGGTCGTCTTCCGGCAGCATCGGTTCGAAGCCCAGCTCGGGGTCGGCCAGCGCGTCGCGGCATTGCCGCAGCAAGGCATCCAGCTTCGCCTGGTCGGCCGGCGACGGCGCAACTTCCTCGCCATCCAGCTGCAACGCGGCGAGCAGGTTGCCGCCCTGCGGCGTGGCTCCGCCCGCAAGATAGCCGCACAGCGAACCATGCAATTCGCTGGCGTCCGCGCCCAGGCGCAGGCGCACGATCAGCGCGTCCAGATCGTCGTGGCTGAGCGGTTCGGTGGCCGGCATGGGGAGCTCCTCGGGGACGGCCGCTCATTCTACGCCAGGCCCGCCGCAGCGCCGTTTCCGGCAGCGCCGCAAGACGCCGAACCGCCCGCTGTCCCCGCGCGCCGTACTGCTATAGTTTCGCGCATGAACCCTGCCGACACCCTTCCGCCTGACCCCGTCCAGCTGGAGCTGGAGGCGCTCGGCCGCCAGGTCGACCGCCTGCTCGACACCGTGCGCCGGCTCAGCGAGGAGAATCGCAGCCTGCGGCACAGCCAGGAGCAGCTGTCGGGCGAACGCGCCAACCTGCTCGCGCGCAATGAGCAGGCACGCAGCCGGGTCGAGGCGATGATCCAGCGACTGAAGTCGCTCGAAGGCAATGGTTGAACCGATGAATGCACCAACCAGCAACGATCCGGTCGCGCTGCGGCTGATCGACCGCGAATTCCTGATCGCCTGTGCGCCCGAAGAGCGCGATGGCCTCGTCGAGGCGGCCGCCCTGCTCGACCGCAAGATGCGCGAGCTGCGCGCCAACGCCCGCGCCCCCAGCTTCGAACGGCTCGCCGTGCTCGCCGCGGTGAGCATGACCCACGAACTGCTGGCGCTGCGCAAGCAGCTGGGCGGCCACGACCAGCAGACCGCGCTGCGCCTCGCCGCGCTGCGGCAACGGCTGGAGATCGCGCTGGAAAGCGCCGTGGCGCGCCAGGGCGAACCGGTGGCGGATTTGCTGCCGAAAGCCTAGAATCCGTCTTGGCGTTTTCTGCGGTGCTCGCCGGCACACTCTTACATTTGCCTTGTTCCTAAATACGGCCCCGGGTCGGCTTTTCATCGGTCGTTGTGCATGTCCGCCGCGTGCGGAAAGCCTTGAGGCCATGTCGCCCTCCCACCTGATCCATCGTGGATCAAGGTCGTTCGGTGGGCAGCGGCATCGCGGTTGACGCCACCTCTTCCACGCCCCGTTCGTCAAGCTGATGGACGGGGCGTTTTTCGATGAGAGAGCCTGCGCATGCCTTCCAAACACCCCGCGTTGCCATCGAGTGGCCGTCAGGTGGTAGTGCGTGGCGCCGGCCTGACTGGCCGTCAGGCCAAGCCGCGCGCCGCCGCATGGCGGCCACTCGATGGCAACCCCGGCACTCATCAATTCCGGGGCCGGGTCTGTTTGCCCGCATGCCTGCGTCATCACTCGGTCGTGGACGGACGTCCGCTCCTCGCTCCTCAAAGCCGAGTCCATCCATGGACTCTCCCCGCGTACCCTCCTTCTTCCTTGGTCTGCGCGCAAACAGGTTCCGGCGCGGGGCGCTTGGAAGGCATGCGCAGGCTCTAGCCCCGTGGACGCCGCCGCCCATCGCCACGCACTGCGCCAGCAGATGGCCGAACGCCGCCGGGCGCTGCCACCGCCCGCGCGCATGGCCGCCGCGCAAGGCCTGCGCCGCTCGCTGGAACAGCTGCCCGAATACCTCACCGACCTGCGCGTGGCCGGCTACTGGGCCAGCGGCGGCGAGCTGCCGCTGAACCTGGTGATCCCGCCGCTGGCCACGCGCGGCCAGCGCTTCCTGCTGCCGTTGCTGGCCAAGGGCAAGGAACTGCACTTCGCGCCCTGGCGCGACGGCGACCCGATCGCACCGAACCGCTACGGCATCCCCGAACCGGTGGCGCCACGCGAATGGTTCGCGCCGTTCCAGCTGGACCTGGTGCTGGTGCCGCTGCTCGCCTTCGACCGCCGCGGCCACCGCCTCGGCCACGGCGGCGGCTACTACGATCGCAGCTTCGCCTTCCTCAAGGACCAGGCCCGCCCCACCGAGCCGCTGCTGGTGGGCGTGGCCTACGCGTTCCAGGAAGTGGAGCACCTCGAAGCGGAGCCCTGGGACGTGCCGCTGGACTACGTCGCCACCGACCGCGAACTGATCGCCTGCGACACCACCGGACAAGACGGAGCCGCCCACGCATGAGCCCCCGCGAGCGTCACTACTGGCTGATGAAATCCGAACCCGACGCGTTCTCCATCGACGACCTCAAGCGCAAGAAGCAGGAGGCGTGGGACGGCGTGCGCAACTACCAGGCACGCAACTACATGCGCGACGGCATGCGCGTGGGAGACAAGGTGTTCTTCTACCACTCCAACTGCGCCGAACCCGGCATCGTCGGCATCGCCACCGTCGCCACCGACGCCTACCCCGACCCCAGCCAGTTCGACCCCAAGAGCAAATACTTCGACCCCGGCAGCTCGCGCGACAACCCGCGCTGGCTGCTGGTCGACGTGAAGTTCGCGAGGAAGCTCAAGCGCACCATCACGCTGAAGGAACTGCAGGCGGACGCGGCGCTGGACGGCATGGTGCTGGTGCGCAAGGGGAGCCGGCTGTCGGTGCAGCCGGTGGAGGCCGAGCAGTGGGAGCACATACTCGGGCTGGAGTGAGTGGCACGATGAAGCAACACGACCCTCACGCTTACGGACAAATGAGTTCCAGCTTCGGATAATAAGTGCGGTAACGCTTCGCGTCCCGCGTCAGCAGTGCCATGCCTTCGATGGCGGCGTGCGCGCCAATGTAGAAGTCCGGCAGCGGCGAACTGCGGGCGCTCTTGGCGCGGCGGTAGCGCAGGAAAGCCTTGCCGGCGAGGAAGCCCGCTTCCCACGGCAGCTCCAGGCGGGTGAAGGCATCGGGCGGCAATGCCGCATCGAGGTCTTCGATACGGGTAAAGCCGACCGAGACTTCCGCGTAAATGGTCGGGTTGACGCACAGCTCGGCATGGCCCGCGCAGGCATCCAACTGCGCGGCCGACCAGTCATACCATTGCGGGTCGTCGGTGAGCACGTCCAGCAGGACGTTGGTGTCCACCAGCACGCGGTTCATGCGCCGCGCGTCAGTTTCATGATTTCGCCGGTGGAAAGGCGCGCGGTGGCGCGGCCGCGCAGGCGTGCAGACAGGCTTCCGGGCCGCGTCTTGGGCGGATGGGCAATGACCGCATCGGCTTCGCGCAGCGCGGCTTCGCGCACAAAGGCGGCCAGCGGCACACCATGCAGGTCGGCGGCGCGGCGGATGCGGTTCTTGTCCTCGGCGCTCAGGCGCAGGTCGAGACGATCAGCGGTGGTGTTCATGGCGAACCTCCTTGTACGGTACGATACCGTACACCTGCGGCATGTGCCACCAAAGCCTGACTTCCGCTCTCGATCGTCTGCATGCGTGGTAGGCAAAAGAGACGCGGCGCGGGCGCCGGCGGGTGAACGAAACCGCTTTGAAACTTGCGAGAGAAGAGCAAAAGCCCCTCTCCCCAACCCCTCTCCCGCAAGCGGGAGAGGGGAAATCGGGCGCGCGCTCAGCCCTTGGGCGGTGTCGCCGGATTCTGTTGGAACACCCGCTGCAGCACGAAGTCTCCCGTGACTTCCTCGCCCGACAGCAGCATCGCCATCAGCTCGCCACCCAGCACCTGCGGTGCGATCACCACGTCCGGCTGTACCAGCTTGACGCGGCCGAGGTGGCTGGCATCGTTCACCGCGGCCACGGTGCGCGCGCTGCCGGCGAGTTCCTTCACCGCGAGCACCACGAAGGCGTTTTCCGAATCGTCGGCGAGCATCGCCAGCACCGCCTCGGCCTTGTGCGCTCCGGCCTGGCGCAGCACGTCGAGGTTGCTGGGGTCGCCCACCACCACGTCCACGCCGGCCAGCTCGCCGTCGGCCGGCGCCTCGCGCAGCAGGCGGGTGACCGGACGGTCGCGGCGCGCCAGTTCGCGCCAGGTGTTGATCGCCAGCGAGGTATTACCGATCACCACGAAGTGATTTTCCCGTTTCATGTCCGAACCCTTGCGGTTGACGATGCGTTGCAGGCTGCGGCTTACCATCGGCGCGATCACCGCGGTCAGCGAGGTGGCGAACACCGCCACGCCGAGCACGATCACCGACACCGCGAACAGTTTCGCCTCCGGCGTCACCGGCACGATGTCGCCGTAGCCCACCGTGCTCATGGTGACCATCGCGTAGTAAAGCGCGGTGGTGAGATCGGTGATCGCGGGCCGGAAGTCGGCGCCCAGGTAATAGCTGCCGAAGGTGGCGTACATCACCAGCATCGCCACCGAGGTCAGCGCGAACAGCGTGCTGGCGGCCACGCTGGAGCGGCTGAAATGCCGCCATGCCGACACCAGCGCCAGCAGCAGCAACACGAAATAGGCGAGCAGCACGTGCGCGTGGTGCGCGCCCGCGAGCAGGTTCACCAGTGCGGTGGCGGCGAGCAACAGCGCCATCGTCCAGGCCAGCCGCGAACGCAGCAGCAGGCCGATCGCCATGGTGAGCAGGCCGAGCCCGATCAGCAGCGGCGGCAGCACGCTGGGCCGGAGATCGAACTGGCCGCCGGCGAGGCGCACCAGGTAGTGCTGCCAGTCCGCGCCCAGGTCCAGCCGCAACAGCGCCAGCGCACCCAGCCCCAGCAGCAGTGCCAGCGGGATGTGCGGGAACCAGTACGGCGCGTGCAGCAAGCGCTGCACACGTTGCAGGCTGGCCCGCCAGCGCTGTCGCGTCGTCCTCAGCCACACGGTGCGTCGTCCCCGGGTTCCGGACCGACGATCACCGTAGCAACTGCGGCGCATGCTGCCAAATCGCCGCGTGCGGCGCCCGCGCAAATCGGGGATCATGGCGCCCTTTCCAGCTCACGGTGCCGTCATGAACCAGGTCAACGAAAAGAAACTCGCCGGCGAAGCCGCGTTGCGCTACGTCGAGGACGGCGCCATCGTGGGCGTGGGCACCGGCAGCACGGTGGCGTACTTCATCGACGCGCTGGCCACGATGAAGGATCGCATCAAAGGGGTGGTGTCCAGCTCGGAGCAGTCCACCGCGCAATTGAAGAAGCACGGCATCGAGGTGTTCGACCTCAACGCCACCGGCCCACTCGACATCTACATCGACGGCGCCGACGAATGCGATCCGTTCAAGCGCCTGATCAAGGGTGGCGGCGCGGCGCTGACCCGCGAGAAAATCGTGGCGGCGGCAGCGCGGAAATTCGTCTGCATCATCGACTCCAGCAAGCGCGTGGACGTGCTGGGCAAGTTCCCGCTGCCGATCGAGGTGATCCCGATGGCGCGCAGCCTGGTCAGCCGCGAGATCGTGAAACTGGGCGGCCAGCCGGTATGGCGCGACGGCGTCACCACCGACAACGGCAACTGGATCATCGACGTGCACGGCTGGCAGATCGCCGATCCGGTGGCGCTGGAGCAGCAGCTCAACCAGCTCGCCGGCGTGGTCACCGTGGGCCTGTTCGCGCAGCGCCCGGCGGATGTGGTGCTGGTGGGCGACCGGGCGATGTGAGGCGGAAGCGCAATTTCCTCGACACCGCGTCCGCGCAGGCGCAATGCTTTCCTGAGCATTTCGCGGGCGCTCTACTCCCTTCTCCCTTCAAGAGAGGGGCCGGGGGAGAGGGCTCGACCGAAGCGGGACGCACGGTGTAACAGCACCCTCTCCCCAACCCCTCTCCCGCAAGCGGGAGAGGGGCATCAAGCGGCATCATTCGCCCGGCGCGAGGATCTGCGTCAGCGGCTTGCCTTGCACGTCGCCGCCGAGGCGGACATGCAGCAGGTGCGCAATCGTAGGCGCGACATCCACGTCGGGGAACGCCGGAATCTCGCCTGCGGGCCGGATGCCTGAGCCCGCGGCGATGAAGATGGCCTGCATCAGCGGGTTGGTGTTGGGGTAGCCGTGGGCGCCGATTTCCACGGTGGGTGTCTCGTAGCGCGGCGTGTCCTTGTCGGGGAATTCGTAGTCGTCGGCCGCGTAGAGCAGCAGGTCGGGCGCCTGGCCGGTTTGCGCCGGGGTCGGCCAGCCCAGTTTCGCGGCCTCGTCCGGGGTCAGCGCGGCGCGGATGCCGGGCTTGCCTGCGAACAGCTGCTTCAGCGCCTGCCGCGAGGCATCGGTGGCGTTCTTCTGGAAGACCAGGGCGAAGCCGCCTTCGGGGAGCGCAAACGCGGGCCGCCTGGCGCCATTCTGTTGCAATCCGGCCTCGCGCAGCGGCACATTCGGATTCAACAGGTGGTGCACGCTCTGCTGGCCGTGGTCGGAGACGATGATGAAGGTGGTGTTGGCCAGTTCGCCTTCGGCGCGCACCGCGTCGACCACTTCCTTCACGCGGTCATCGAGGAAGGCGATGGTGTTGCGCCCCGCCTCGTTGCCGTAGCCGGTCGCGTGCTCGATGCTGTCCAGCGCCAGCAGGTGCAGCAGCAGCAGGTCGGGATGGTGCTTGCGGATGATGTCGACCGCGGCGCGGGTATAGATGCGGTCGCGCCAGGCCTGCGAGGGACGACCGAAATGCACCAGTTCGTCGCGGCTGACCACGCCCTCGCGCACCAGCTCCTGCTCGATCGCGCCGTCCGGATCGGGACGTTCGGGGAAGCGCCAGTCAATGCTCGGTGCATGCATGATCGCGACCCAGTCCACCTCGGCGGTGACGAGTCCGGCCGCGTGCGCGGCGTCGTAGACGGTGGGCACGGCGACCAGCTGCGATTTCGGCGCGTTCATGTCGATCCACGGCGGCGTGGCCTCGCGCTGGCCCGTGATCAGGCCGTTGACCAGCACGTGGTGGCGGCTGGCGTCGACGCCGGTGACCATGCTGGTGTGGTTGGGCCAGGTGATGGTGGGGTTGATCGGCCGCATCGACACCGCATGCACGCCCTGCTGCATCAGAGCGTGCAGCGTGGGCGCGGGCAGCTCGGGCTCCTTGAGGCTCTCGGCGCCGAAGGCGTCCAGGCTGATCACGATCACCTTGGGCCGTGGCGTGGCCGGTGCCGCCTGCGCGCCGGGAGCCAGCGCGGCGAGGCCGGCCAGAAAGGTCGTCGCGGCCAGCAGGTGCCGCCACCGCTTGTTGCTTGAGACCATCATGCGATCCTCCGTCGGACAAACATGTCAATCATGGTTCGCCATCGCCCGCCGCACCGGGGCTGGCGGGGTGCAGTGCGCGTTCGAGCAACCGGCGCGCACGCTGCTCCCAGGTTTCCGTGGCGTAGTCCGGATCCCAGGTGAAGGTCGCCACGCTCGCGGGCGGCATCGTGTAGTGGAAATGCAGCTGGCCCTGCTCGACGCCGACCGCGCGCGCAGCCTTCGCGCCGTTCGTCACCACCAGCACCAGCGAGCCGTCCTCGGCATTGCGGAACGCCACGTTGTGGATGTCCGGGCCGGTGTCGGTGGACCATATCCGCACGGCGCCGGGTAGCACGAAGCAGCTGTAGTGGGCGAACGCGTAGTACTCGTCGTTGCGGCTCACCGTACCGTCCTGCGAGTCGATCGTGACCATGCCCTTGCAGTTGTCGCAGCCGCCGTAGTGCGGGCCATGGTTCTCGTCGAGCGCGAGGTTCCAGTAGACCACGCCGCGCGCCCAGTTCCTGAGGCTGCCCAGCAGGAGGTCGCGCGCGAACCACAGCAGCTCGCCGTGCGCCGCGGATTCCCAGTCGCCGCCCGAGCATTCGGTGACGTAGGCGTCCTTGCGCGGCCAGGCATGATGCACGCGGCTCTGCACGGCCGGATCGCCCACATAGCAATGCCAGGCGATGCCGTCGAGATAGTGCCGGGCGTCGGGATCGGCCAGCACGTCCAGCGGCTGCGCCGGATCGTCCCAGTTGTGGTCCCAGCCGAAGATCAGCGGCCGCGCGTTGCGGTTCGCCAGCGCCGGGCCGAGGTACTGCCCGATGATCCGTGCACGCGCGTCGGCGGACAGCGCCATGCCCGGATAGGTCAGCGGCATGAAGGCAGGCTCGTTCTGCACGGTCAGCGCCCAGATCGGTATGCCCTCGCCAGCCATGGCGTCGACGTACTTGACTAGGTACTGCGCGTAGACGGACTCGTACTGCGCCAGCAGCGTGCCGCCGATCAGGCTGCCGTTGCTCTTCATCCATGCCGGCGCGCTCCACGGCGTGGCGATCAGGCGCAGGCCGGGATTGACCGCCAGCGCCTCGCGCAGGGTCGGTATCACGTACTCGAGATCGGCCGCGAGGTTGAAGTGCCCCAGCCCGGCATCGACCTGGCCGGCGGGAAGGTCGTCCAGCGTGTAGGGCTTGAGCGAGAAATCCGAGGCGCCGATGGTCACCCGCAGCAGGTTCAGGTTGAGGCCCGGCGGCGGGCCGAACATCTCGCGCAGGAACGCCAGGCGCTGCCAGCTGTTGAGCCGGTTGCGGATCAGCCACGCGGAGGAATCGGTCATCGCCGCGCCGAAACCCACGATGCTCTGGAAGGTCCGGCTGGGGTCGACGACGATGTCGGCCTTCCCCGTCGCGGGCGACACGCCGATCGGGATGTCCGGTTGCCGGGCCAGGCGCAGCCGGCGGTCCTGCGTGCTCAGCCACAGCTCGACCGCCGGCCCGGTGGGCAGCGCCAGCGGCAGCTGCAGCATCGGCGCGGCCGGCAAGCGCAGCGGCACGCGCAGCGCGGCCAGTGCGCACACGCTGAGCAGGGCCACCAGCGCCACCGCGGTCCGGCCGGACGTCCCCTGCTCCTGCTTCATGCGCGATGCTCACCGTTGCGGAGCGCCGCCCACCGGATCGCGATCATCACTCCCCCACGCCCGCGCAGGACGGATCGTGGGGATTGGCCGTCGCCGTCGCGGCCTGCACGCAGGCCCCACGGACGGCTGCCGCCGGTACGGACGGCAGCCGCCGGGAGCATCGGATACAAGTCACGGAAAACCTCATCGCGTTGATGCACCCGCCAGGCAGGAATGGCGCCGGGCTGTGGCGGGGGCCGCCCGGCACCTTGGCGCCTACAGCCTGTAGCTTGCACCCAGCATCACGGTGCGGCCCCAGGTGTCGTAGTACTGCGGCATGGTCAACTTCTCGCCGTCAGCCAGGCCGGCGACCTGCACCTTCGCGTCAGGCGAGTTGGTGAGGTTGCTGACCTGGAACAGCAGGGTCAGCCCCTTCCATTTACCGGCGTCGAAGGCGTAGCTCAGTTGCAGGTCGGTCTGCTTGTTGGGGATGATCCTCGTATAGGAGATCTGGTTGAACTGCGGCAGAATCTCGCCTGTGAACGAGGAGCGGTAGCGCTCGGCGATGCGCACCGACCAGCCGTACTTTTCGTAGAACAGCGTGAGGTTGGCCACCTTGCGCGACAGGCCGGGCAGGGTGGTCGGCGGGGACCCGGCGCCGCCCGGGATGGCGCCGATGACCTTCTGCGACACGGTGCTGTTGGTCAGCGAGAAGTTGGCCTGCGCGCCGAAGCCGTCCAGTGCCGGCGTCAACAGTCCGCCTTCCAGCGAGCCGGACAACTCCAGACCCTGCATCTTGCCGCCGTTGCCGTTCATCGGCGTGGTGTACGAGCCGATGTTGCTGGTGGGCGTCAGCGTGGGGTCGTTGTTGATGTAGCCGGTGAAGTCGTGGTTCAACTCGGTCTGCGTATAGATGTAGTTGAGCAGGTTCTTGTTGAACACGGCCGCCGCGAAGTAGCTGGATTTGCCGAAGTAGAACTCGTAGGACAGGTCGGTGCCCACGGCCACGTAGGGCTTGAGCTTCGGGTTGCCGCCGCTGCCCGACCACAGCACCTGGCCGGCGGCAGGGCCTTGCGTCATCTTGGCCACGCCGGCGTAGCTGGACACCTTCTCGTCGTCGATGCGTCCGCGCGCCAGCGTCTTGGCGAAGCCGAAGCGGATGTCCTGGCGGTCGGTGAGGTGGAACACCAGGTTCAGGCTGGGCAGCCAGTTGGTGTAGCTGGTGCCGCCGTTGAGCGTGCCGATGGCGTCACCGTTGTTGTCGGTCTGCAGCGCCTGCGAGCTCTGGTTGGTGTGCACCACCTGCACGCCGACGTTGCCGGTCACCGGCACATTGCCGAGGCTGGTATCGATGTTGAACTTCACGTAGCCGACCGGCACGCGCTCGGTGATCGAATAGTTGCGGCTCCAGTCGCCGGCGCCGTTTGACTCGGTGAGGTAGAACTGGTTCTGCAGCGCGTCCGCCACGTTGTAGTACAGGATGGCGGGAATGCCGCCGTAACCCAGCCGTGTGGGCTGGCCCACGAAGCCGGTGATCGGTGCGAAGAAGTTCGGGTCGTACGGAGGGGTCGAGGTGCTGGAGGAGCCGTTGCCGTCCAGCCAGGCGTAGAACACGTCGGCGGTCTTGCGCTTGACGCGTTCGGAGTAGTTCGCGCCCAGCACGAAGTCGCTGAAGATCCAGCCCAGCGGATGACTGACCTCGAAACGCACCGCACGGATGGTATCGGTCTGCGCATCGAACTCCTGGCGGCCGTTGCGGCCGTAGCCGCCCGGATCGGTGAACCCGACCGTGTCCGGGTCGGCGAGATTCACGCTGGGGGAGAGGTTCGGGTAGTCGAAACCGGTGGGGGTATTGAAATTGACCGAAGCCGTGGTGCCCGGTGGCAGGCCCATGTAGAGCTGGATGTCACGCAGTTTGTCGCGGGTGCTGGAGTAGGAAAGGTCGGTGGTGGCGGTCCAGCCGTTGTCGAAGAAGAACTGGCTGTTCCAGCCCATCGAGAACAGCTTGTCGTGCTCGTGGTTGTATTGGTTCTGCAGGATCGGCTTGATCCCGCTGATCGTGCCCGAGGTGACGATGGGATAGGGCTGTGCGGGGGTAATGCCCACGCCGCTGAACGCCACGTTGTCGTACGGGCTGTTCGACCACTGCGCGTCGTTGGTGTACTTCTTGTTGTCGAACGTGGAGTAGTACATGTCCAGCGTGGAGTGGGTGTGCTCGTCGGGCGCCCATTCCAGCACCGCCATCAGGCCGTTGCGCCTCTGCGATTGCGAAATCGCGTCCAGCTCCATGCCCTGCTGGTTGACCACGTTGTCGGGCAGGCCCGGCGTGGTCGACGCGCCCCAGTTCTGGTTCATGCCGGCACTGCCGTTGTCCGCCCCCCACCACCAGTAGTTGTACTTCTTGTCCTGGATCGGCGAATCGAGCTGGGCGAAGCCCACCGCCAGGCCCAGAGTGTGGTCGAAGAACTGGTCGACGTAGGAAATGCTGGCGCGGTGGCCCAGCGTGCCCACGTCGGCGCCGGGGTTGAGGTCGCCGTTGGTGGTGTGTTCGCCGCGCAGGTTGGCGGTGATCACGCGGCCCGGCAGGTCCAGCGGCTTGATCGTGTGCAGGTCCACCGTGCCGGACAGGCCCTGGCCGACCAGGGTGGCGTCGGGCGTCTTGTAGACCACGAGGCCGCTGATCAGCTCGGAGGGATACTGGTCGAAATCCACGCCACGGTTCTCGCCCACGGTGGCCTGCTCGCGGCCGTTCAGCAGCGTGCCGGAGAAGTCGGGCGAGAAGCCGCGGATAGAGATCATGTTGGCGCGGCCATCCAGGCGCTGGGTGGCCAGGCCAGGCAGGCGCGACATGCTCTCGGCGATGCTGGCGTCGGGCAGCTTGCCGATGTCCTCGGCGGAAATCGCCTCGACGATCTCGTTGGAATTCTTCTTGGTCTTCAGCGAATTCTCGATGCTGCCGGCAATGCCGGTGACGATCACCGCGTCAAGGTTGCTGGCGGCGCTGACCGGCGGCTTCTTCGCCGTCTTCGGCACCGGCTTGGTTGGTTCGGTTGCCGATTGTCCGCTGTTGGCCGGCTTGGACTGGGCTTGGCTCGATGCTTCCTGCGCGAAGGCGGTTCCGCCCGATGCCGCGAGCAACCATGCCGCTGCGCAGGCCGCTACCAAGGACCGTTGATGACCCAAAACGCTGTAACAACGCAATGCCAAGGATTGACGACGATTCATCAGGCTTGCCTCCCTTGTGGCCCTGTGCGGACTCCCCCTGCCCCGTCTTGCATCGTGCCCGGCGCCATGTGAAGAAGAAGCGGCCCGCGCATTCGAGTCCGCGATTCCCGTGGCGCCACGGACGAGCATCCCCGATCTTCACCCGTATGCGCAAACGCGGCGCACAGATCTTGCGACGATCCGCACCGCCGCGACGCGGGGTGACGCCGCATCGACCGCCCACGCGGGGTGCATCACGAAAAACGGCCCTCGTGGGCCGTCGATCGTCATGCTTCGCCGGTCAGTGGCGCGAGGCCACGGCCTCTTCCGGCCGCGGCCTGAGGCCATCGCGGAAACGCAGGTGGCGCGAAGAGTGGCGCGCCTCGCGCAGGCGACGCCCGTGCGCGGCGAGAATATCGCCGCGGGTGAGGATGCCGACCAGCTTGTGCGGGTCGTCCTTGCTCACCACGACCAGCCGGCCCACGCTCTCGGCCACCATGTGGTCGGCCGCCTCGCGCAGCGAGTGGCCCTCGTTCACCGCGATCGGCGGCCGCGTCACCAGCTCGCCCAGGGTCAGCGTGTAGTGCCACTGCGGATCGAGCAGGGTGCGCCGGGTCAGCACACCCTGCACATGGCCGCGCTCGTCCACCACCGGGAAACCCTGGTGCTGCGATTCCGGCGTACCGTCGGTGAGCCAGCGGCGCACCTCGGCCAGAGCCTGGGTCGTTTTCAGCGTCACCACTTCACGGGCGCAGGCGTCGCCCACCACGACCTGGTCGAGGTAGTCGGCCGCGTACTCGGAGGGCACGCGCACGCCGCGGCGGGCGATCTTCTCGGTCATGATGGTGTTGCGCATCATCAGCGCGGAGATCAGGTAGGCCGCGGTGCAGCCGCCCAGCAGCGGCAGCAGGCCGGCGGGCTGCGCCGTGGTCTCGAACGCGAACACCACCGCGGTGAGCAGCGCGCGCGAGGCGCCGGCGAAGATCGCCGCCATGCCCACCAGCGCGGCGATGCGCGGGTCGATGCCGAAGTGCGGCGCCAGCGCGGCCACGGCGATGCCCATCATCGCGCCCAGCGCGCCGCCGATCGTGAACAGCGGCGCCAGCGTGCCGCCCGAGGTACCGCTGCCCAGCGAGATCGACCAGGACAGGAACTTCATCACGCACAGGAAGGCCAGCGCCGCCAGCGTCAGCCGGCCATTCACGATGTCCTCGATGTTGGTGTAGCCCACGCCCAGGGTCAGCGGCGCGAAGTAGCCGACCACACCGACCACCACGCCGCCGATCGCCGGCCACCACATCCAGTGGATCGGCAGCTTCTCGAACCAATCCTCGATGCCGTAGACGATGCGCGTGGTCCACACGCTGAGCAGGCCGACCACCGCGCCGATCAGCACGTAGGTGGCCAGCGCCCAGCCGCCGGGCGAGGCCAGCACCGGCATCTGGAACACCGGTGCGGTACCCATCAGCACGTAGCGCATGCCGGTGGCGGCCACGCAGGCCAGCGCCACCGGGATCAGCGAGCGCGGGCGCAGTTCGAACAGCAGCAGTTCCACCGCCAGCACCACCGAGGCGATCGGCGCGGAGAAGATCGCGGACATGCCCGCCGCCGCGCCGGCCGCCAGCAGCACCTTGCGTTCGCTGCCGGTGACCTTCATCACCTGGCCAATGAACGAGCCCAGCGCGCCGCCGGTGGCGATGATCGGGCCTTCCGCGCCGAACGGGCCGCCGGTGCCGATCGCGATCGCCGAAGAGATCGGCTTCAGGAAGGTGATGCGCGGCGGGATCTTCGATTCGTTGAGCAGCACCTGCTCCATCGCCTCGGGAATGCCGTGGCCGCGGATCGCGCGCGAACCCCAGCGCGCCATGAAACCCACGATCACGCCGCCGGCGGCAGGGATCAGCACCACCCACCAGCCCAGGTGCGGCACCGCGTCGGCGGGCGAGGAGAACGCGGCGGAGACGCGGCCGTAGAACACCAGGTTGGTGATCAGGCCGATCAGCATGGTGAGGATCTTCGCGATCAGCGCCGCGCCGATGCCCAGCACCACCGACACCGCGGTGATACGCAGCACGCGGCGGTCGACCAGGGTGGAACGGCGCGGCATCTTCGCCGCGTCCAGCGTCGCGCCCAGCGCGGGGGAGAACGGCAGCGCGTCGGTGCTGCCCTCGGTGCGCACGTCGGCGTGGCCGGGGGAGTTGTCAGCCGGGGAGGTCATGGGAAGGTCCGTCGCGACTCAAAGGCGGAAATTCTACGCCGTCGACTGCGCGAACCGAAGACGCACGTTCTTGCGGGAAGGCGCCCGGTTCAGACGGCCAAATGCGGACGCACCGCCGAAGCGGCGGGAGGCGGATTCGCGCCGCCTCCCGCCTTGCCTCAGTGATGCAGCATGCCCAGCATCATGCCGCCGAACACCAGCGCCAGCACGAAGGCCAGCACGAAGAAGATCACCATGTAAACCAGCTGCACCAGGCAGGACTTGCCGTAGCCGATCTGGCTGCCGTCCTTCGCCAGCAGCAGCAGGTTGATGATCGCCGCGCCCACCAGGAACTGCGCCACGAAGGCCAGCAGGTGGCCCATGCCGCCGTGCAGGATCAGCCGCACCGCCCACGAGGCGAGCCACGACACCACCACCGTGGCCAGCGCGCGCGCATACGACGGCGTGTGCCCCGCCACCAGGCGATACGCCAGACTCAGCACCAGCGCCGACACCAGCACGCCAACCACGACCAGCAGCAGAATGGCCATTGCCCCCAGGCCGGCCATCGCTCCGAACACCGAAATCCCCAACATGGAAACCTCCCCGTCATCGACAAGCCGCCACGACCCCTCTGCCGTGGCGGAGGCGCCAGCGTAGCCGATGACGCGGCGCGGGCAAGCTGCTATAAAGTCAATTATGTATTACAAATTGAAGCTCGCCGTCGCGAACGCGACGCCGCGACCAGGAGAATCGGCATGGTAAAGCCCGTCATCGTGCGCAACCTGCATGGCCAGGTGGTCCAGGAGCTGGGCCGGCTGATCGTCGGCGGCGAGATCGCCCCCGGCGAGAATCTGCCGCGCGAGGAGCTGCTGGCCGAACGCATGAAAGTCAGCCGCACCGCGCTGCGCGAGGCGATGAAGGTGCTGTCCGCCAAGGGGCTGATCGAGTCGCGCCAGAAGACCGGCACGCGGGTGCGCGACATCATCCACTGGAACCAGCTCGACGCGGACGTGCTGGCTTGGCGCTGCGCCTCGATGCCCACCGAGGATTTCGTCGAGAAGCTGGTGGAGATGCGCGAGGTGATCGAGCCCGCCGCCGCCGCCGCCGCCGCCCGGCGCCGCGACGCCGGGCAACTGGCGCGCATCGAGGCCGCCTACGAGGCGATGGCCGCGGCGACCGACCTGGAAGCCTGGTCCACGGCGGATCTGGCCTTCCACGAGGCCGTGTTGCGCGCCACCAACAACGAGCTGATGACCTCGCTGTTCTCGGTGATCGAAACTGCGCTGGGCGGCTATTTCCAGCTGTCGGCGAGCATCGCCGGCAACTACAGCTACTCGCTGCCGCACCACCGGAAAGTGCTCGACGCGATCCGCCGCCGCCAGCCGGAAGTGGCGCGCCAGACGATGCAGAAGATGATCGCCGACTCGCGCAGCAACATCCGCCGCAACACGAGGAAGGCCTGAGCCGGCGATGCACGGACTGATCGGACTCGACTGGGGCACCAGCAGCCTGCGCGCCTGGCGCTACGACGGCGCGGGCCGCATCGCGGAGACGCGCGCGCGCCCCTGGGGCATCCGCCAGTTGCCGGACGGCGGCTACGACGCCGCGCTCGCCGACATCACCGCGGGCTGGCCGGCGCTGCCGCGACTGGCCTGCGGGATGGTCGGCAGCCGTGGCGGCTGGCGCGAGGCGCCCTACCTCGACCTGCCCGCCGACGCGGCGCACCTCGACGACGCACTCGCCGGCGTGCGCGCCGCCGACGGCATGGCCGTCCATCTGGTGCCCGGCCTGCGCGACCCATGCGGGCCGGACGTGATGCGCGGCGAGGAAACCCAACTGGCCGGTGCGCTGGCGCTGCGGCCGGAACTCGCCGCGGCCTCGTCCTTCATCCTTCCCGGCACGCACAGCAAGTGGGCGGTGGTGCGCGATGGCGCAGTGACCGGCTTCCGCACGCTGATGACCGGCGAGCTGTTCGCAGTGCTGCGCCAGCACTCGATCCTCGGCGCCACCGGCGTCGAGGCCGTCGACGACGCCATCGCCTTCGAACGTGGCGTCGCCACTGCCCGCGACAGCGGCGCGGCCGGTGCGCTGAACCGGCTGTTCTCCGCCCGCGCGCTGATGCTGGATGGCGCACTGGCGCCGGCGTCCGTGCCCGACTATCTCTCCGGCCTGCTGATCGGCGAGGAATTCCGCGCCGCGCTGGCCGACGGCCTCGCCCGCCGCGACATGCCGCTGCAGCTGATCGGCGACGACGCGTTGTGCGAACGCTACCGCCGTGCCGCCGCGCTGTTCGATATCGTGCTGCCGCCGCCGTTGCAGGACGCCGCCGCACGCGGCCTGTGGCGCATCGCGGTGCAGGCCGGCATCGTCTCCATGGAAACCCTCGCATGCTGACTCCCTGGCTCACCCCGCTGCCGCTGGTGGCGATCCTGCGCGGCCTCGCGCCCGACGAGGCGGTGGCCACCGGCCGCGCGATCGTCGACACCGGCTTCCGCATGCTGGAAGTGCCGCTGAACTCGCCGCGGCCGATCGACAGCATCGCCAGACTCGCCGCAGCGCTGGGCGACGATGTGCTGGTCGGCGCCGGCACGGTGATGACGCCGGCCGATGTGGACGCCGTGGCCACCGCGGGCGGGCAGCTGGTCGTGATGCCGCACGCCGACACCACGGTGATCCGCGCCGCCAAGGCCGCCGGCCTGCTCTGCGTGCCCGGCGTGGCCACGCCCACCGAGGCCTTCGCCGCGCTGGCCGCCGGCGCCGACGGCCTGAAGCTGTTCCCCGCCGAACAATTTTCGCCCGCCGTGCTGAAAGCCTGGCGCGCGGTGCTGCCGCGCGAGGTGCCGGTGCTGCCGGTGGGCGGCATCGCACCCGGCAACATGGCGCCGTGGGTCGCCGCGGGCGCTGCCGGCTTTGGCATCGGCTCGGCACTGTACGCCCCGGGCCGCACGCTCGACGACACCGCACAACGCGCCCGCGCCTTCGCGCAGGCCTGGCATCAACTGGATACAAGAGCCTGCTTATGATCTCCAAGCATCCCGCGTTGCCGTCGAGTGGCCTCCAGGTGGTAGTGCGTGGCGCCGATCTGACTGGCTGTCAGACCAAGCCGCGCGCTGCCGCATGGCGGCCACTCGACGGCAACCCGAAGGGCCGGGTATGTTTGCCCGCATTCCTGCGTCATCACTCGGTCGTGGACGGACGTCCACTCCTTCGCTCTTCCTTGGCCTGCGCGCAAACATACCCCGGCGCGGGACGCTTGGAGACCATAAGCAGGCTCTCAGCATGAAGATCACCAAGCTCACCGTCTACCAGGTGCCGCCGCGCTGGCTGTTCCTGCGCATCGACACCGACACCGGCCCGAGCGGCTGGGGCGAACCGGTGGTGGAAGGCCGCGCGCACACCGTGGCCGCCGCCGTCGAGGAACTGGCCGACTACCTGATCGGCAAGGACCCGCGCCACATCGAGGACCACTGGAGCGTGCTCTACCGTGGCGGCTTCTACCGCGGCGGCCCGGTGCTGATGAGCGCGATCGCCGGCATCGACCAGGCGCTGTGGGACATCAAGGGCAAGGACCTCGGCAAGCCGGTGCACGAGCTGCTCGGCGGCCCGGTGCGCGATCGCATCCGCGTGTATTCGTGGATCGGCGGCGATCGTCCCGCCGATACGGCCAAGGCGGCACAGGAGGCGGTGGCGCGCGGCTTCACCGCGGTGAAGATGAACGCCACCGAGGAACTGCAGTATGTCGACACGCACGACAAGGTCGAGCGCGTGCTGGAGAACGTGCAGGCGATCCGCGACGCGGTAGGCCCGCACATCGGCATCGGCGTGGACTTCCACGGCCGCGTGCACAAGCCGATGGCCAAGGTGCTGATGCGCGAACTGGCGCCGTTCAAGCTGATGTTCATCGAGGAACCGGTGCTCTCCGAATACCTGGAGTGCATCCCCGAACTGGCCGCGATCTCGCCCGCCCCCATCGCGCTGGGCGAACGGCTGTACTCGCGCTACGACTTCAAGCGCGTGCTGCAGATCGGCGGCGTGGACATCATCCAGCCCGATCCCTCGCACGCCGGCGGCATCACCGAAACGCGCAAGATCGCCGCGATGGCCGAGGCCTACGACGTGGCGCTGGCGCTGCACTGCCCACTTGGGCCGATCGCGCTGGCTGCGAACCTGCAGCTGGACGCGGTCTGCCACAACGCCTTCATCCAGGAGCAAAGCCTGGGCATCCACTACAACGCCGGCAACGACCTGCTCGACTACGTCACCGACCGCCACGTGTTCGCCTACGCCGACGGCTACGTGGCGATGCCGAAGGGTCCGGGCCTGGGCATCGAGGTTAACGAGGCCTACGTGGCCGAACGCGCCCAGGTGGGCCACCAGTGGCACAACCCGGTCTGGCGCCACAAAGACGGCAGCGTGGCGGAATGGTGAGCGCGATGACCTCCATGTATGCCAGCTATCCCAGCCTGCAGGGCCGCAGCGTGCTGATCTCGGGCGGCGCCACCGGCATCGGCGCCGCCTTCGTCGAGCACTTCGCACGGCAAGGCGCGAAGGTGGCCTTCCTCGACATCGACGAGGCCGGCGCACAGGAGCTGCTGGCCACGCTGCAGGACGTGGCGCACGCGCCCGTGTTCCAGCGCTGCGACGTCACCGACCTGGCCGCGCTGCACGGCGCGATCGACGCGGCGCGCGAGCGCATCGGCCCGGTCGCGGTGCTGGTCAACAACGCCGCCAATGATGTGCGCCACGCCATCGGCAGCACCACCGCGGAAGCCTTCGACCGCAGCATGGCGGTGAACCTGCGGCACCAGTACTTCGCCACCCAGGCGGTGCTGCCGGACATGCGCGTGCTGGGCGGCGGCTCGGTGATCTGCCTGGGCTCGATCGGCTGGATGAAGAAGAACGGCGCCTACCCGCTGTACGCGATGGCCAAGGCCGCGGTGCACGGGCTGGTGAACGGGCTGGCGCGCGAGCTGGGCCGCGAGCGCATACGCATCAACGCGCTGGTGCCGGGCTGGACGATCACCGAGAAGCAGCGCCGGCTGTGGCTGGATCCGGCCGGCGAGGAAGAAATCGCAAGAATGCAATGCCTGCCCGACTTCCTGATGGCCGAGGACCTCGCGCGCATGGCGCTGTTCCTCGCCGCCGACGACAGTCGCATGTGCACCGGGCAGAGCTTCATCGTCGACGGCGGCTGGGTATGAACACGGCCGTCGCCCAGCCGATGCAACCCGTGCTGGCAGCGGGCAACACGCTGGGCGAAGGCATCGTCTGGTGCGATCGCGCGCAGGCGCTGTACTGGACCGACATCCACGCCGCCACGTTGTGGCGCCACACGCCGGCCAGCGGCGAGACGAAACAATGGCCGCTGCCCGAGCGCCTCGCCTCGTTCGCGCTGTGCGAGGCGGACGGTTGGCTGCTGCTGGCGCTGGCATCAAGGCTCGCCTTCTTCCGCCTCGCCGACGGCGCGCTGCACACCGTGTGCGAGGTGGAACCCGGACTGTCCACGCGCTGCAACGACGGCGCCTGCGACCGCCAGGGCCGCTTCGTGTTCGGCACCCTGCACGAGCCCGCCAATGGTGGTGCAAAGCAGGCCATCGGTGGCTTCTGGCGCCTGGACGCCGGCCTCAAACTGGAAAAACTGCCGCTGGAAGGCGTGGCGATCAGCAACAGCCTCGCCTTCAGTCCCGACGGCGGCACGCTGTATTACTGCGATTCGCCCACGCGCACGATCCGCTGCTGCGCCTACGGCGACACGCTCGGCCCCTCGCGCCGGTTCGCCGACCTGCGCGACAGCGCGGGCGAACCGGACGGCTCCTGCGTCGACGCCGAGGGCGGGCTGTGGAATGCGCAATGGGGGCTGGGCCGCGTGGTGCGCTACCGCGCCGACGGCAGCATCGACCGCATCCTGACCATCCCCGCCAGCCAGCCCACCCGGCCGGCCTTCGGCGACGCCGCGCTGGCCACGCTCTACGTCACCAGTGCCCGCGACGGGCTCGACGCTGCCACACTGGCGCGCGAGCCGCTGGCCGGCGCACTGTTCGGCACGCGCCTCGACGTGCACGGCCTGCCCGAACCGCGCTTTGCCGGCGTGCCGTTCGCGGGTGACACTCCATGAGTGCCATCCATGCCTGTGAATGCCTCAACCTTGCGCGTCATTCCCGCGAGGGCGGAAAGAACTTCGCAACAGCAACGCTGGTCATCCAATGACTCTGCACTTCATGCCGACAGGCTCTGGATCTCGGCCTTCGCCGGGATGACGGCAAGAAACCAAGCCGCACGCACGCCATTCCACGGGGAGAGACCATGAACGCCACCACCGCACCACTCACCGCCACGCACGGCAAGGCCACCGCCGTGTTCACCTGCATCCTCGCTGCGCTGGCCGGCCTGATGTTCGGCCTCGACATCGGCGTGATCTCCGGGGCACAGCAATTCCTGCAGAAGGATTTCGGCATCGGCGACGACACCCTCGGCTGGATCGTCAGCATCATGATGCTGGGCGCCGCGCTGGGCGCGCTGGTGGCGGGCTGGCTGTCCAGCCACCTGGGCCGCAAGCGCACGCTGATCCTCGGCGCCGTGCTGTTCGTCGGCGGCTCGGTGCTGTGCGGCCTGGCCTGGACGCCGCACGTGCTGATCGTGGGCCGCCTCATCCTCGGCCTTGCGATCGGCCTCGCCAGCTTCACCGCCCCGCTGTACCTGGCCGAGATCGCGCCGGAATCGATCCGCGGCGCGATGATCTCGCTGTACCAGCTGATGATCACCATCGGCATCCTGGTCGCCTTCCTCTCCGACACCGCCTTCAGCTACTCGGGCAACTGGCGCTGGATGCTGGGCGTGATCGCGATCCCCGGTGCGCTGTTCCTGTTCGGCGTGGCCTTCCTGCCGGAAAGCCCGCGCTGGCTGATGATGAAGGGTCGCCAGCCCGAGGCCGAGCAGGTGCTGCACAAGCTGCTCGGCAGCCGCGACGCGATCGCCCGCGAGATCGGCGAGATCAGCGAGCAGCTGAAGACGCCGCAGCGCGGCTGGCACATGTTCCTGCAGAACGCGAACTTCCGCCGCTCGGTGGGCCTGGGCGTGCTGCTGCAGGTGATGCAGCAGCTCACCGGCATGAACGTGGTGATGTACTACGCGCCGCGCATCTTCCAGGGCATGGGCTACAACACCGCATCGCAGATGTGGTTCACCGCGGTGGTGGGCCTGGTCAACGTGCTGGCCACCTTCATCGCGATCGGCCTGGTCGACAAGCTGGGCCGCAAGCCGATCCTGTACATCGGCTTCGTGGTGATGGCGATCGGCCTGGGCGTGGTGGGCACCATGATGCGCCTCGGCATCCACGACCACGGCCAGCAGATCTTCACCGTGGTCATGCTGCTGGTGTTCATCGTCGGCTTCGCGATGTCGGCCGGCCCGCTGATCTGGACGCTGTGCTCGGAGATCCAGCCACTCAAGGGACGCGACTTCGGCATCGGCTGCTCCACCTTCACCAACTGGGTGGCGAACTGGCTGGTGGGGCTCTCGTTCCTGCCGCTGCTCAACGGCATCGGCCAGGCCGAGACGTTCTGGCTGTACGCCGCCTTCAACGTGGTATTCATCTTCTTCACGATCTGGCTGGTGCCGGAAACCAAGGGCGTCACGCTGGAGCAGATCGAGCGCAAGCTGATGGCCGGCCAGCCGCTGCGGCAGATCGGGCTGTGATTCGACACAAAAGGCGCCCGGAGGAGCCAGCTGGCCGACAGGCCAGCCATCTGACGGGCGAGCGTGTGCAGAATTTGCGTAACCGGGTCGGGCTTACAGCTGAGGGATGCGCTCCTCGAACTGGATGGTAAAGCGGTTGAGCGCGGCCTTCCAATCGCGAATCGGCAGCGTCCACCGTTTGCTGATGTTGCGCAGGGCGAGATAGGGCAACTTGATCAGCGCCTCGTCGCTGGGGAAGCCGCCGCGGTGCCTGGCCGGCCGGCGCAGGCCGTAGTTCACCGACTCGATGGCGTTGGTGGTGTAGATCACCTCGCGGATCTCCGGCGGGTAGTCGAAGAACGGGATCAAGCGCGGCCGCTTGCGCCGCCATGACTGGTCGATCGGCGGGTACGCCTTGTCCCAACGCTGCTCGAAACTCGGGGAGCCCCAGCTCGGCCTCTTCGGTGGTGGCGCAGGTGTGGATGCACTTGAGGTCGGCGGCCACTTCCGGCCGCCGTTTCCACGACACGTAGTTCAGGCTGTGCCGCACCATGTGCACGATGCACAGTTGCCCCGTCGTCTGCGGGAACACGGCCTCGATCGCTTCGCGGAGGCCTTTCACATGTCCTCGAGCGGCACACCGGCACCTGCCTGCTTGAGGATTGAGACAACCTGCGTCTCGATGAACTTCGACTTCTTCATGGAACCTCCTGGCTCGGGAACGATGCCGGAAAGTTCCACTTTTAAGATGTCTGCCTAACGGGGAGCTTACGATCGCATCGGCGGCCATGCATAGAGCGTGGCTATCAAGAGCGATGTGGGACGGCGCTTCCCAACAGCCTGACAGGGAACTGCCTGTAGCGGCAACGCGGGGCTTGATCCGGGGCGGCCGGCCAGGCTACTCGCAGCCGAGCTGCCCGTCAGCACCGCCTGCGGCCATGCCCAGTTGATTGGCAAGCGCATCCTCAGGCAACTCATCACCATCCAACGAAGAGCTTGAGAGGCAGCGCATTCAAGCCGTACGCGACATGGACAAAGGCTAACGCAGCGCCTTCATTGCCATCGCCGCATGAGGAATCGGCCTGCTTGCCATCGGCGCCCTGCGCATACCTAGACCGGTCCGAAGCAACCTTCCCGTCGCTCGCACGCAGCAATGCATGACGACCGACGCATCGGTGCTGCAGTGCAACTTGACGCCTCGCGCAATAATACTTATATCATTAAATACTACTTATAGCCAAACCATGTTTGGCACATGACTGGCGTTGATGGCGCTGTCCGTGGGGCGGACGGCGCATGGCACGGGTAGGACTGGCGCGGCGGGCTTCTTCTCGTCGATGCGGGGGCGTCTGCGGCAGCTGTAATGCACTTCCGCAGGAAACAACAACTTTCAAATGGGAGGGAGAAAATGCAGCAGAAGCTCTTGGCGCGCTCCGTGCGCAACGCATTACTGACCATTATCGGAACGACACTAGGACTGGCCGCTGGCGTGGTCTGCGCCAGCACGCCGACGGCAACCGGCGACAGTGCGCCTGCAGCGCTCGCGACCAGCGGTCCCTCGGCGACGGCACCTGCACTGCAGGATGGCACTCAAACCGGTACTGGCACAAAGAAACAAGCGGGAAAGAAGGACGCAGTTCAACTACAGGCGGTCACGGTGTCAGCCGGCATCCAGGCTTCGCAACAACGCTCCATCGATATCAAACGGAACGCCCCGAATATCGAAGACAGCATTACTGCCGTCAACATTGGCGAGCTGCCGGACGTGTCAATCACCGACTCGTTGCAGCGCCTGACCGGCGTGCAGATCGACCGCTCGGCGGGCGAAGGCACCAGTCTCAGCGTGCGCGGCCTGCCGGAGGTCGGCACGACGCTCAATGGCATGCCGTTCATTACCGCCGACAACATCGATTCCATTCAACCCAACTACGGGACGCTCCCCGCCACCTTGTTCAGCGGGGTGGACGTGTTCAAGTCGCCCACCGCAAGCATGATGGATTCCGGCATCTCCGGCACTGTCAATCTGAGAACGTATCAACCCTTTGATTTCAAACCCGGCTGGTCCGTCACGGCATCCGCCGAGGGCGCGCGCGGCAGCGTCACGAAGAAGAATGGACCAAGTCTCGACACCACCATCAATTTCAACGACGGCGGCATATGGGGCGCACTGCTGTCGGCCTCGTACTCGGACCTTACTCGGAACAATAGCTCCAACGGGTTTTACAACGGTGGCCGCATCGGCGGTGAAAACGCATCCGACGCAAACAATACATCGAACAACGGATTCATCTCCGGCTGGGGCTCGGTTCCGGTACCGCCGAGCATCGTCCAATTGCCGGATGGCAGCGTGGAGGTGGGCGGCATCAAGAACGCAGCGTTCATGATCCCGGGGGACGGCGCCATGACCGCCAACGACGCGAGCGTTCAGCGCAAACGCCAGGGCTTGCATTTGGCGCTTGCCGCCAGTCTTGGCGACAGTTTCCTGCTCAACGTGGACGGCTTCTACACCCACCAGAAGCAAGGCTCATACGATGTCAACACCGTACCGGAGGGATTGAACCATAACGTGGCCACGCTTATCCCGACCGCGGCGCGTGGCACCGGCATAAACTTCATCAACCCAACGGGTCCGACTGGCACACAGGCGGACGACTGGAATCAACAGTTCTACACGGTCCAGAGTTTCGATTACTACCTGGGCGGCTTCCGCAGCGCGTCTACGGTGACACAAACGTCATCCACCGCCCGCAACTACATGGCGAACCTGACGTACGACAACGGTGGCCCATTCACGGCGCATCTCGCTCTCGCCGACAACACCGCGTCGAGCGAAAACGCCTATGCGGACATCCAGTTCGTCCAGGACGACGGGACGGCGTGGGGCAACCACTTGATGCCGGGCGTGTCGCTGCCCTCCGGCTACTATCCTGGCCCGGCCGGAAGTTACCCGTTCAACCCCGTCGGCATGGTGCCGGGGTCCGAGGTCGTCGGCATCAACATGCGAAGCGACCAACCCATCTCCATTTCGCGTGGACTTGCGGCACGGCTCACCGATCCCAACACCTTTGTCAACAAGGGCTTCGATTCCAGCGGCGGCAACCAGACGGCAGCCAACTTCTACGCACAGCTCGACGGGGCGTTCGAGTTCAATCCGGACTTGACCGTCAAGGGCGGCGTTTCCAATAGTGTGCGCAGCGCCAGCAACGACTCCTGGGTCGGTTTGACGCCACTCTATGCGGGCAACGGGGCCAGCGACCCGAATGGCTGCCTGGTGCGCTGGGTGTATGCGGACCAGATTCTGGATGGCGGCGGCGTGCCTGGTGCCTGCACTGCCGGCAACGCTGTCGGTTACTTCCATGCCAATCCGCTGGGCAACACGCCCCTTCCCGGCCTACCGGCGTCGATAAGCGATCACCTTCACACCTACAACCTGGGTGGCATTTCCATCGTGGGATTGGACCCGCATGCAATGTCGAACCCTGTCGCCTTCATCAACTCGTTGGCGCCTGGCCTGCAGCACGGCGCGAATCCCACGGCGAATTGGAATGTCTCGGTTCACACGACCAAGGCATTTGGCGAGGCGGTGTTCGACGGCACGCTCGGCGGCGTTCCGTTTGATGGCAACTTTGGCATGCGTTACGTCCACATGAATCTGGGGGTGACGCAGTACCTTTCAGGATCGGCGGCAGCGTATGGCGCGATGTCGCCTGCCGGCGGTTCGGTCATGTCAAGCAACAGCCATGACTATTGGCTACCCGCACTGAATTTCGCGGTGCACATGACACCATCCCTGACGTGGCGTTTTGCCATGTCCAAGAACATGATGCCGTTGACCCTGGACCAGTGGGGTGGCGGTATTTCGGAGAGCTTCCAGGCGGTTGCGATCACGCTGCCGGACGGCCAACACGTGCTCCCCGTGAGCGGCGCATCGTCCAACGGCAATCCCAACCTCAAGCCGTGGCAATCCACCAATTACGACACCTCGCTGGAGTACTACTTCGGTAAGGGCAGTATGGTGAGCCTCGCCCTATTCAACATGAACATTGCGAGCTTCGTGCAGAACAGCGGCTCCGTGCAATGCAACCTGCCGGACGCCGACGGCGTCGTGCGCAACCGTTGTGTCCCCGTAACCACTCTGGTGCAGGGTGAAGGCGCCCAACTGAGGGGCGTCGAGGCGGATTACAAACAGGCCTTCTCATTCCTGCCCGGATTGCTGTCGCACACCGGTATGGAAATCAACGGCACCTACAGCCCGAGCACGACCGGCAAGAAAGATCTGGCAGGCAATTCGGTCCCGTTCCCCGGCAACTCCGAGAAGTCGGGTAATTTCATCGTCTGGTATCAGGACGATCATTGGCAGGCGCGTGTAGCCTTGAATTACCGCAGCAAGGAGCTTATCAGCACCAATTGGCTCGGCGTAACGGGCCTTGACGAATACGCCATGCCACAGACGTACTTGGCCGCAAGCGTGACTTACAAGGTGAACCCGAACCTGCAGTTTTACATCCAGGGACAAAACCTGACCAACGAGAAACAGAAGTACTATCTCACCTGGCCCGACCAGATGGTTTCGACAGATTTCTCGGAGCGGTACGTGATGCTTGGCGCACGCTTGCACTTCTGATGAGCCCAAGAGCCCAGGCGACAGAACAGTTCAAGACGAAAAACCTGCCTGCAAGAGGGTGCATTCAATTCCGAAGTGAATCCCCTCGACAGACTGCGCCTATCTTGGCTTGGTGACTCGAGACGGCGTCGGATGGAAGTGTCAATGGCGCGAAAGTGCTGGCGAAGCAAAATTGACACTGCTATCCGACGCCAGAGCATGACTCTGCGCCAAGATGGGCGCGCTTCATAGTTGACTTCGCCACCGCTCCATACATCCCGTCCATCGCATGCATGCAGAGGACTGGTAGCGTATGGAAAACTTGGAGAATGAGCATGAGCACGATCTCTCGCAGAGATTTCTGCATGGGCCTTGGTGCATTATCAGGCGCCATGATGCTACCCACTGCGCTTCGTGCATCAGGGCAACAACAAGCACCAGTCGGCGCTCTTGGCATCGCCCAGGCCAGCGCGGGTGAAACGGTTTCTGCGCAGCAGAAGGGACGTATGGCCTGGTGGCAACAGGCCCGCCTTGGGCTATTTATCCATTGGGGCCTGTACGCCATTCCCGCCCGGGGCGAATGGGTCCAGTGGAACGAGCAAATTCCGATACGCGAATATGCCAAACTGGCTGACCAGTTCACGATCAAGCATTTCGATGCCGATGAGTGGGCCGACGTAGCCAAGGATTCCGGCGCGGGATATACCGTGCTGACGGCCAGGCACCATGACGGCTTTGCCCTATTCGACGACCCAGGCAACCCATTCACAAGCGTAAGTACGAGCGCACGTAGGGATATCGTTGACGAGTACGCCACTGCCGTGCGGAAGGCCGGCCTTCATCCAGGTTTGTATTATTCACCGCTCGACTGGCGCTTTCCTGGGTTCTTCTTTCCAAATTTGCAACTCGAAAATGCCGAACAAATGCGCACCCAATACCACCGGCAAATCCGGCAACTGATGTCCAACTATGGACAAATAGATGAGCTATGGTTCGATGGCGGCGAAAGCGACTGGCTTAGTTTTGGGCACGAAATGGGAGATTCAAGCTTTCCCAAGCTCAAGCCTGGACAGCATTATCACGGACGATTCAGCTGGCAAGGTGAAAAAGTTGACGAGATCATTCGCAACCTGCAGCCCCAGATCATAGTAAATAACCGCGCGGCCGATGTGCCGCCCGATTTTGAATCTCGTGAATGGCGCGTCGGAGATTTCGACTGCACAACACCTTGGGAATGCGCTTACTCCCTCGCCGGTTACTGGGGCTACATGGGAGACAAGGATCCCCTTTCACTCAAGGATGCCATTCAACTACTTGCCAATGTGGCCGGTCGCGATGGCAACCTCCTGCTGAACATCGGTCCGCGCGCCGATGGTAGCATCGTTCCTAGTCACGTGCAGCGCCTGCGCGAAATAGGGGCCTGGCTGAATAAGTACGGCGAGAGCATTCGCGATACCCGTGGCGGCCCCTTTATGCCTGCCTCTTATGGCGTGTCAACTCACAACAATAACCGTGTATACGTGCACGTGCTTGATGCAGCAAAACGTTCGGTCAGATTACCGCCGATTCCGGCCAGGGTATTACGTGCCTCCAGCCTGACGGGTGAACGGATTTCTTTCGCACAATCTCCCGGCGGGATTGATCTCACGTTAGAGATGCGCGCAAGCAATGAAATCGATGCGATCGTTACGCTGGACCTGGATCAGTCTGCCGCCGGCATCTCTCCCGTGCAGGTCGTCTGAATGTCAGCTGCCGGTTGTCTCCAGCATGCTCGATACATCTGGGAATCTTGATGCGAGAAGGATCAGCGATTCAGAAAATGGGCTTCTCCCGCCGGGATGCTCCAAGCCACTTCTGATGTCAGACATCAACTGACCCCATTTTTAAGAATGGCCTTCCGTCAAGGCCCCTAAGCAATAAATGGCCGCGCCAGATCGGTTGATCACTATATGAGGAAAGTCACCATGAATCATCTTCAATGGATTAAAGCCGGATTGATCGCCAGCAGCCTCGCGCTCGCGGCAGCGGGAACAGCCAGTCCGAGCACCGGAATGGTAGCGTCCTCCTCGACGGCCCACCGTGTCAGTTTCGACAAGTACAGCTTCCTTATCGACGGCAAGCGCACCTACATCTGGTCGGGCGAAGTCCATCCCTATCGCCTGCCGAGTCCTCGGCTGTGGCCGGACATCTTCCAGAAGATGAAGGCGGCGGGGTTCAACACCGCGTCGATCTACTTTTCCTGGGGCTATCACTCGCCGCGCGAGGGCGAGTACGACTTCAGCGGCGTGCGCGATCTCGACCGGCTGCTCGACGACGCACGTGCAGCCGGCATCTACGTGATCGCGCGCCCCGGCCCCTACATCAACGCCGAAGTCGACAGCGGCGGATTTCCCTTGTGGCTGACCGACAAGCCGGTAAAGAACCGCAGCCCGGATCCCGCCTATCTCGAGCTCGCCGACCAGTGGATGACGCAGATCGACCGCGTCCTCGCCCGGCACCAGCTCACCGACGGCCGCGGCACGGTGATCGCCTACCAGGTCGAGAACGAGTATTACAACGGCTCGCCCGAGGGACGGGCGTATATGCAGCATCTTGAGGACAAGGCGCGTGCCGACGGCATCACCGTGCCGCTGGTCGGCAACCACAACGCGACCTTCGCCACCGGCAAGGGCGCGGTCGACGTCAGCGGCTGGGACTACTATCCGCAGGGTTTCGATTGCTCGCATCCATCGCAATGGAAGCCCGCGCCCGACATGGCCGAGCATCGCTTCGCCGGCGAGCCCCTGTTCACCGCCGAATTCCAGGGCGGCGCCTTCGATCCGTGGGGCGGGCCGGGCTACGCCAAGTGCGCACAGCTGATCAACGACAGCTTTGCCGACGTTTTCTACAAGGAAAACATTGCCGCCGGTGCCACGGCGCAGAACTTCTACATGCTGTTCGGCGGCACCTCGTGGGGTTGGCAGGCGATCCCGCAGAACTACACCTCCTATGACTACGGCGCTGCGATCACCGAGGGACGGCAGTTCGATGCCAAATACTACGAGGACAAGCGGATCGGCTATTTCCTCCACGCCGTCGAGCCGATCACCAAGACCGACGCGATGGCGCCGGGGCGGCTCGACAATCCGCGCCTCATCGACCGCGCGCGCGTCGATCCCGATACGGGTACGCAGTTCCACCTCGTTCGTCATGGCGACACCACCGCCTCCACGGTCGAAACCGCGCATCTCGCGCTGGCCCTGAAGGAGGGCCGGTTCGACATACCGCAGCAGCCCGGCACCGCCATCACCATCGATGGGCGTGAGAGCAAGCTGCTGCTGGCCGATTACCGGATCGGTGCGACGCGGATGGCCTATTCGACCTCCGAGCTGATGACCGACGCGACGATCGGCGGCCGTGACATCGCCGTACTCTACGGCCACCACGGCACCGCGGGCGAAACCCTGCTCGACGTTGCCACCGAGCCGAAGGTGCAGGTGCTGGCGGGAGACGTCGCGCAGCATTGGGCCAACGGCGAACTGCGGCTGGACTATCGACACGACGGCCTGGCGCGCGTACTGATCGACGGCGGGCAGCGGCCGCTGTTGCTGCTGATCGGCGACGACCGCGCCACCGAGCGCGTCTGGCGGCAGGACACATCCCGTGGCCCGGTGCTGATGATCGGCTCGCATCTGCTGCGCAGCGCACGGCACGACGGCGGCACCCTCGCGCTGACCGGCGACGGCGATGCCAACGCCGATGCGGAGCTGTTCGCCGACGACGCGGTCAGGCTGAGCTGGAACGGCCGGCCGCTCGCGGCCAGGCGCACCGCCTCGGGCGGCTTGGCGGTGACGCTGCCGGTGCCGCAAGCGGTCACGCTGCCCACGCTCGATCACTGGACGCGCCGTACCGGCGCGCCGGAGATCGCCCGCGACTTCGACGATTCCCGTTGGCGCGTCGCCGATCGCACGACGACCCGCAGCGTCACCCAGCCCGGCACGCTGCCGGTGCTGTTCGCCGACGACTACGGCTTCCACGTCGGCAACACCTGGTACCGCGGCCACTTCACCGTCGACGCCGGCCACGCCGCACCCTCCGGCCTCAAGCTCAAGGTGATGAGCGGCGGCGATGGCGGCGCCTTTTCGGTGTGGCTCAACGGCCACTTCCTCGGCAGCGTGGCACGCAGCGAGATCGGTACGTTCAGCTTCCCTGCCGCGATGATCGCGCCGGGCGACAACGTCGTCTCGGTATTGACCGTCGATATGGGACACGAGGAGGACTACAACGCCACCGGCGAGAACCGCACCGCGCGGGGCATCGTCTCGGCCGTGCCGCGCGGCGCCCCTGCCGGAGCGATCGCCTGGCGCCTGCAAGGTGCGATCGTCGGCGAAGATCCGCAGCGCGGTCCCTACAATCTCGGTGGACTCTACGGCGAACGCCAGGGATGGCCGGTCAAGCCCGGCAACGCCGCCGATTGGCGGCCCGCGACGCTGCCGGCCGACACCGCCACGCCGGGGGTGACGTGGTACCGCACCAGCGTTCCACTGCACCTGCCCAAGGGCCAGGACACCTCGCTGGGGCTGGAAATCAAGGACCCGCCGGGCCGGCACTATCGCGCGATGATCTTCGTCAACGGCTGGCAGATGGGCAATTACATCGCCGATCTCGGCCCGCAGCACCGCTTCCCGATTCCCAACGGGGTGATCGATCCGCACGGGAACAACGACATCACCATCGCCGTCTGGAAGACCGACGATGCACCGGGTGGCCTCGGCGCCGTCTCGCTGGTCGATTTCGGCTCGTACACGTCGCCGGTCGATGCCGGGACGGTCCGATAACGGGGCAAGCTGCCTTGGCCGCCGCTTCTCATCGCATGAGATCCGACATAGATGAAACGAGTTCTTCTTGCCGTTCTCGCAACCGTCGCCCTGTCGACACCGGCGATCGCGCAAATCGCCCCGGCCCACGTCACGCTGACCGTCGACCTGGCCCATCCCGGCCCGGTGATCGAGCCCGCGGTCGAGGGGCAATTCGCCGAAAATCTCGGTCGCGGCATCTACGGCGGCATCTGGGT
>Ga0068856_100000160_pt1 | contig 69926 bp, 61 predicted proteins | sample KBSCornC62_FD_66595 | JGI IMG/M metagenome (GOLD analysis project Ga0068856, IMG submission 66595) | Corn rhizosphere microbial communities from Kellogg Biological Station, Michigan, USA - KBS Corn C6-2 | ecosystem: Host-associated > Plants > Roots > Rhizosphere > Soil ...
TCATCGCGTCGCTGCTCTACCGCTTCTCGCCGGACCAACTCCGCTTCGTGATGATTGATCCCAAGGTCGTCGAGCTGCAGCAATACAACGCCCTGCCCCACCTCGTCGTTCCCGTCGTGACCGACCCGAAGAAAGTGCTGCTCGCGCTGCGCTGGGTCGTGAACGAGATGGAAAAGCGTTACAAGATTTTCGCCCGCGTCGGCGTCCGCAACGTGAAGTCGTTCAATGACCGGCCGAAGAACAAGCCGTTGCCGGAACAGGAAATGGAATTGCCGCTCGCCGCCAAGAAGGAGAAAGTCGAGGCGGGCGCGGACGGTTTCGCCGTGGAGATTGACGAGGAGATCATCGTCCCGCGCGAGGAAGACATCATCATTCCCGAAAAACTTTCCTACATCGTCGTCATCATTGACGAGCTGGCGGACCTCATGCTCGTTGCGCCCGCCGACGTCGAAATGGCCATCGCCCGCATCACGCAGATGGCGCGCGCGGCCGGCATCCACTGCATCGTCGCCACGCAGCGACCGTCCGTGGACGTCATCACCGGCGTCATCAAGGCGAACATCCCGGCGCGCATCGCATTTCAGGTGGCCAGCCGCGTGGATTCGCGCACGATTCTCGATGCGATGGGCGCAGACAAATTGCTTGGCAAGGGCGACATGTTGTTCCTACCGCCCGGTTCGCCCAAGCTCAACCGTGCGCAAGGTGCGCTCATCACCGACAAGGAATTGGAAGACATCGTCGGCTTCATCGCTAAGCAGGGCAAACCGAGCTACGAGATGGAAATCCATCAGCAGCTGTCCAAGCCGGCGGCGAACACCGACATTGAAAGCGGTATTGACGAGGACGAAGAACTCATCCAGCAGTGCATCGAAGTCATTCGCAGCGAACAGAAGGCCAGTGTCTCGCTCATGCAACGTCGCCTGCGCCTAGGCTACACCCGCGCTGCGCGCATCATGGACGAACTCGAAGGCCGCGGCATCGTCGGCCCCAGCAAAGGCGCCGAACCGCGCGACATCCTGATTGACCTCGACGGCCAGGGCCACGATGGCGGCGGGCAGAGCGCGGTTTAAGTCATTTTAGCGCAGATTCCGCGAAGGAATGCAGATTAAAAGCTCAGCCGTTCTGGCTGCGGCTGATTTCCAAGATTGCCAAGCGCGCCGTAAAACCGCTAAATGAATGGAATGTCAACGGTTGCCGAACAACTCCGCGCTGGTCGCGAGGCCAAAAATCTCACGGTGGAACAGGTCGCTGAAATGACCAAGATCCGCACCGACCACATCCGCGCGCTGGAGGAGGGAAACTTCAACGTGTTTTCCGCGCCCATTTATATTCGCGGCTCGGTCAAGAATTACGCCAACACGCTCAAGCTGGATACCGCGTCATTGCTCGCCACGCTGGATGCAGAACTCGGCAAGACGGAAAAATACAGCGAACCGCCGCCGTTGAGCGATCAGAAGAAAACATTCCTGGATGATTTGACGCTCGTCCTGGCGAAGCTCAATTGGAAGATGGGGATTGCCGGGCTGGCGATTCTCGCGGTGATCGTCATCACCATATCCGTCTTCTTTGCCTGGCGGCATCACAAGACCAGTGATCCGCTGAAGAATCTCCCGCCTGCCGTCGCGCCGAGCCGCTCGGGCGATACACTGCCACTGCCCAAGCATTGAGGCATCTGCGATTGGCGCGTGAAGCGTCTATCGCGAATTGCAAATCCGGTCACATGTCGTCCAGATACATCCGCCGGTTGCGCCAGAGATAAATCACGCCGGAAGCCAGCGTCAGCGCCACGGTCACCCACAGCATCACCTCGGCAAATGTTGGCACCCACGGCATCAGGAAATCCTTCAACGCGACCGGCCATTCCTGGCACGCATCCACGATGAGCAGCGCGATGAGGCAGACAATCTGCGAAATGGTCTTGTGTTTGCCGAACCGTTCCGCCGCCAGCACGACATTCTTGGACGCCGCCAGCAGCCGCAGCCCGGTGATCGCAAACTCGCGCGCGACGATGACGATGACCATCCATGCCGCGACTTTCACCGGTGCCGCCGAGTTGAGATGAGTGCTTTCCACGAACGCGATGAACGCCGAGCACGTCATGATCTTGTCCGCCAGCGGATCCATCAGCTTGCCGAAGTTCGTGATGAGATTGCGCGAACGGGCGAGGCGACCGTCGAGAAAATCCGTTACGCCCGCGAGGCAGAAGAAGAACAGCGCCAGCGTGTCGTTGTAACGGAACGGCGAGAACAGCGCCCACAGAAACAGTCCCGTCAGGACAAAACGCGAGACGGTGAGTTTGTTGGGCAGATTCATGGGCGCAAAGGTTGCAAATTCACGACGCTGATTGGCAATTCCAAAAATTAAAAAGGGCGGACCGTTTTTCACGGCCCGCCCTGCTCCATCAAATCTTACGCACCGAACTTGTCGAACATCTTCGCGTTCGCCTGCATCAGGCGGATGAGGAATTTCGACTCGAACACGCTCAGCGAGCCGATGTTCGCGCCGGTCTCGGTGAAGCGTTCCAGCTTATCGGAGCCGCTGCACACGGAGTTCAACAGCACCGGCTGCGGATGCCACGAATGGCCCTTCATCGAAACGGGCGTCGAATGATCGCCGGTGATGGCGATGACGTCCGGACGCTTCTTCAGTAGAACCGGCAGCGCAGCGTCGAAATCCTCGATCGCTTTTTTCTTCGCGGCGAAGTTGCCGTCTTCACCGTATTTGTCGGTGTATTTGTAATGGATGAAAAAGAAATCGTAGTTGTCGTATTCCGCGAGGTAGCGCTCGAACTGTTCCTTGATCGTCTGCGGGCCTTCGATCTTTTCCATGCCCACGAGCTGCGCGAGGCCTTTATACATCGGATACACCGCGAGGCAGGCGGGCTTGAGTTTGTAGCGGTCTTCGAACAGCGGAATCTCCGGCTGATGCGCAATGCCGCGCATGAGGAAACCGTTCGCCGGCTTTTCGTTTTTCAGCACCGGCAGCGCGGCTTTGTAGAAATCAGCGATGAGCTTCGCCATTTTCTTCTGCTTGAGATTCTTCACATCGCGCGGCTTCACGGCGGGAATGGCAAAACCTTCGCGGTTCGGATCGGCGTCCGTAAGCGGACCTTCCAAACCTTTGCCCCGGAAAATGACGACGAAACGATGTTCCTTGCCCGCCTTGATAATCACCTGCGTGTCGCCAATCTTTTTGATCTTCTTGGTCAACAGGTCCACGAGCTTCTCGCAAACTTCCGTCGGGATACGGCCGGCGCGGCGGTCGGTGACAATGCCTTTGGCATCGAGCGTCGCGAAATTCGCGCGGGCGCAAACGTCGCCGGGTTTCAATTCCACGCCGAGGCCGAGTGCCTCGATGACGCCGCGACCGACTTGAAATTCCAGCGGATCGTAGCCGAACAGACCGAGGTGGCCGGGTCCGCTGCCGGGCGTGATGCCGGGCGCGGCGGGAATCATGCGGCCTTGGGCGGAATCCTTCGCGAGTTTGTCGAGGTTCGGGGTATGGGCGGCTTCGAGCGGCGTGAGATAGCCCTGTTCCTTGGTCGCGAGATCGCCGAGACCGTCGAGAACGATCAGGGCCAGCTTGGTTTTGGTTTTGAGAGTGAGTTCCGAATAAAGCGCATCTAAATTCATCGGGACAGTTTAAGAAAAAACCGCCCGCTGGCAATTCGATTTAGTGACGGTTTGCGGCAGAAGCAGACAGAATTAACAGGATGAACAGGGTTAAATCCCGCATACTCCTGTCTGAAGACTTCTGACTTGTCGTTGGTGCGGGTGGAGTTACAGTTCCAAACATAATGAAAAAATATCTTCCCTTGGCCATTCTGGCTGGTCTATTCGCCTTTAATGCTAAAAGTCAGAGTTTATTTGAGAGGTTTCCAGAGAAGCCGGAATATTCTTCTGTTTTAATTTTTAGTTACTCCGGAAACATGAAAATCGAAGGGTTCGGAAGTGGAACTCTTTTTTATGCGCCAATTAACACAAACGGACAAGCAATTGTGTGCCTCGTAACTGCAAAACACTGCTTGTCTAATTTACATACTGGAAAAATGCTCGACGGTCTCTTGATCAAAATAAACATGCCGCATGGCTCAAAACCGAAATACATGAAAGTTCCTCTCAAAAGTGATTCTCCAAAAAATTATTGGGAGTCACCCAGCGGTTTAGATCTTGTGGCAATCCCGATTCCAACAGGCTTAATTTCTGGCAACGAAAACAAAACCTTCCAAGAATCACAGTTGGTTACGCCCCAGAACTCAACAGAGAAAGATATTTCAGCAGGCTTGTTGGTGGAAATGTGTTGTATGCAATTGGAATATCAGGACGCTATAGATTTCGCGATGCCGGAAACGATACCGACGGCACGATTTGGCCATCTTTCGAGGTTGGGTTTTTACGATCTGGGCCAGGGTAAGTCTTCTATTCGATCACACGTTATAGACCTTCATAGTTCCCCGGGAAATTCTGGCTCAACTGTTGTAGTAATTGTGCCCGCGAAAGGTGCCGATCACACGACTAGCGAAAATATGTTTCTTGGAATTGTTCAAGGGTTTAAGGATGAGCAAGGGTCCTATGTGCCCTATGAAGCCCCTCTAACCAACGCATCGACTCACAAAACAAGTATAAATTTAGTGAGCGAACAGAGTGGGAATACAAATCAGGTCGCAGTAACGCTTAAAACAATAGCCAACCCCAATCTCACTTATGTAATTCCAGTTCACGAATTGATTGGGCTCAAAGACTCTAATGAATTTCGGATTGCTGCTGCTTTAATGATTTCAAATTCACAGGCGTATGAGGTGTTTGATTTTCTTCCAACGACTGGAAAATAGCCCAGCTTGACGCATGAGCGAAATTTTCTCGCCCGCAATCCCATTTTTCGGTTTAATTCGCGCCACATGAAGAAGCAAAAAGCTTACGCCGCCGCCGGCGTTGACATTGATCTCGGCAATAAAGTCAAAGCCACCCTGCCCCAGTTGCTCGCGTCCACGCATCGCCGCGAGGTGCTCGGCAAGGTCGGCGGCTTCGGCGGCCTGTTCGCGCTCGACCTCAAGAAATACAAGGAACCCATCCTCGTCTCCTCCGTGGACGGCGTCGGCACCAAGCTCAAGCTCGCGTTCGCCCTCGACAAGCACGACACCATCGGCGCGGACCTCGTGAACCATTGCGTGGACGACATCGCCGTGCTGGGCGCGGAGCCGCTGTTCTTCCTCGATTACCTCGGCACGGGCAAGCTGGAGCCGCACGTGTTCACGGACATCATCAAGGGTTTCGCCCGCGCCTGCGCGGAAAACAACTGCGCGCTCATCGGCGGCGAGACGGCGCAGATGCCCGGCTTTTACCAGAAGGGCGAATACGACGTGAGCGGCACGATCGTCGGCGTGGTGGAAAAATCCCGCATGCTCAATGGCCAGAAAACCATCAAGCGCGGTGACGTGGTCATCGGCATCGAATCCAGCGGCCTGCACACCAACGGCTATTCGCTCGGGCGGAAAATCTTCTTTGAACAACTCGGCTACAAGCCTTCCAGCAAAGTTCCCGGCCTGAAGAAATCCATCGGCGAGGAACTCTTGAAGGAACACATCAGCTACGGTCCGCTAGTGCAGAAACTTCTCAAGAAGTTCAATCTCGTCGGCAAGCCGAACTCGGTGAAAGCCTTCGCGCACATCACCGGCGGCGGTTTCGTGGACAACATCCCGCGCGTGCTGCCGAAGTCGCTCGACTGCGTCATCAAGAAAGGTTCGTGGGACATGCTGCCCATCTTCAAGATCATCGAGCAAAAGAGCGGCGTGCCGGACGACGAATTGTATCAGGTCTTCAACATGGGTATCGGCATGGTGGGCATCGTTTCCGCCGACAAGGCGGATGCCGTGCTGAAATTTATCAAGAGCCAGACGCACAAAGCCTGGATCATCGGCGAAGTCGTCAAAGGCAAGGGTATTTCCCGAGTGGTGTAAGACCGACTTTATTTGGCCGCCGGCGCCTGGCAACGTTCCATCCGCGCGGCAAAGTCGCGCAGAAAATCCACACGCCACTGGCTCACGGTCTTGGCGCCCGCAAACCCGCCTTCCGCCACGGCGGGATCAGGGTCATCCGTCCACCAGTTCGGGTAGCACGACGAAGGCCGGGCGGCCTGTTTGGACGGCGGCCAATAGGAAGTGAAACCGCCGGTCTTCCCGGCCAACGCCGGCCAAGTGCTCTTGATCGTGTAGCTCCACGTCTTCGTGTCCTTGGGCGAAAAAATAAAATGCCACACGCCGGCTTCATCCGCGAAGCCGGGGAAATTCTGTTTATCCACGACGAGCGTCGCCGCGGCGTCAGCCGGCGCATTTATGGCAGGATGATAAATCAATTCCATGATGCTGAACGTCTCAACTTTGTCCGCCGCTGTGGGCGCGTTGGTTTCCGCATGATCAAAGACGTAGCGCCGGCGATCCCACGCGCGCACGAAGCGTCCACCCCATGAATCCCGCGACGGATCTTCCGGCGTTTTGCCGAGCAGATAAACGAGCGACGGTGTGTCGCCCATCTTGATGGTCGCGCGGGCTTTGCCGCCGAAACTCAATCCGGCAAAGAAATCACCAAGAACACCGTGACCGGCAACGTGTCTGGCCACGAAGTCATCATTGCCCCACTCGCCCGATTGATCGCCGCCGGTGAACCAGCCGCGATAAGTTTCGTTGGCTTCAATGATCCACAAGTCGGGTTGTTCGCGTGCGATGTAATCATAGGCGGGCGCGGACCATTTCTTGTTCGGTCCGCCGATAAAATAAACATGAATCTTGGACTTGATTGTCGGATCGTCATGCAACGCCTGCGCGAGATCGTCAATCCCGCCCCAGACGAGAATCCACAGCGGACGCGGATCGGCGCGTTTCGCGCAACGGATGATCCATTCCGAGCCTTCAGTAGGTTTGCCGAAGCCGCGCAGACCGGCGGAATCAATCGCGCCCTGCTTCGTAATCGCACGCAAGACTTCGGGCGTCGGATAATTGGTCGAATACGTTTTCAGGTTCGGATAATCGCGGGCGTAGTCGTCAATGACCTTGAGAATATGCTCCTTGCGCCCCGGACCGTAGGGCGATGAAATCAAACCTTCGATGTCGAATGCATCCGCATAGACGAACAGATGAATCATGGATTGAAAATCGTCGAAGTCCGTGCCGCCAATATCGCTGCAGACGATCACGCGCGGGCGCAAATCGGCCGGCGCATTCGTGCTGGCAAAAGCAGGCAAATGCATGATGCCTGCGAGGACGCACGCGAGAATCGGATGGCGATGCAATTTGAAATTTTGGTGGGGCGAGCGTCCTCGCGAGCCGCGAACGTCTTGAGGCCTGGCCACGGCCACCGGCTCGTCAGGAACCTCGCCCCACCAAACTGACCCGCCATCAAGAATTGAGCGGAGTCTTTTCATGGATTTACCGACACGATCACGCGCTGGTAACGGGTGAGCGCGGGCGTGCCGTTGTCGGTCACGGCGAGGATGATGTGCAAGGTGCCAGGGCGTCCGAACTTCGTGGGCACGGTGAACGACGCGTTCATCTTGTCCGCGTCTTCGATCGTGAGCGGACAGCCGGTGCGGGCATTGGCAATGGTGAACGTGCCCGGCTCGGGATAATAAATCCATTGATACGACAGCGCGTTGCCGTCGGGATCGGTCGAGCCTTCAGCGCTCAAATGGACGACGTCGCCCGGCTTGGCGGTGAGTTGGTTCGGGTGATTCAGTTTGGCAACCGGCGGATGATTGGCGCCGGCGTAATTGGTGGTGACGCTCCAGTTCATGCGCGCTTCAAAATCGTTTTGATACGCCGACCGCCAGCGCCAGATCGTGGCCTTGTTGCTCGTGTGCCATTTGCCATCCACGCCAAGCACTTCGTCCTCCGCGTCGGCCCAGAACGGACGCGTCTCGACCGTGAGATGCCATTTGCGAAACGGCGGCGTGTAGAATTCGTAGCGTCCGCCCCAGCTGCCCCAGTCGGGATGTTCAGGATTGCCGAGGCCGTTGTTGATGAGATAGAGAAACGTCGGCGAGTCGCCTTCCATCAAAAACTTCATCTGCGGATACTGCGCGCCGAGCGGCCCCTTGCTGCGGATGTGAGCGTCCAGCCAGGGATTGCTGACGATGTTGGAATCCGCGCCAGTGAAACGTCCGTGAAAATTGTCGCCGCTGATGCCGGTCCAGGTGGCATTGTGGTAGCCGCCGAGCGGATGAAAACCGGGGCTGGCGATGTAGAAGAGGTTTGTAAAATTCTTACGAATCCACGGCCCGCTGTCATCCTGATCCGAGACGGTATAGACGCGGAGCTTCGCGACGAATTTCGCCAACGCTTCCGGCGAACGCGTCGCGCGAACTTTCCAGAGCGCCTGCGCGAGCACATTCGGGCCGCCCCAAACCGTCACCCAGAGCGGACGCGGATCGTCCTTGTCCACCGCGCTGATGAGGAGTTCCGAGCCGGGCGAGTCATGGCCTTCGCCCACGGCGTGCATTCCGTAGTCGGGCAAACCTTCCTTGATGACGGAGAAAAGATAATTGGTCGTCGGATAGCCGGGTTCGTGGATGAGGAGATTGTTGCGCACCTGGCCGTAGGCTTCGACGATTTCGCGGATGCGCCACGCGGCGGTTTTTTTCTGCTGGTGGATGGATGTGGTTGCGACCAACCCCTCGACATCCCACTCATTGCAATACGTCAGGAAGCGAACCATGGACATGGCGTCATCGGGTTCATTCTCGATGTCGGTGAGCACGAGGACGCGGGGCTTGGGTTCGGCGGCCCGCGCAGGGGCACACACACCAAATACGAGGGCGCTGAGGAGAATGAGAACGGAACGATAGTTCATAGGTAATCAAACATTGTTTAACCGAATCAGAACACGGAAGCAAACGGCTCTTTGGCCCATCAGAGCAAAGTTCAGGCCGCAAGCAAATCGCATTGATCCGGGTCAGGTGAAAATTCTAGGACCGATGAACCCCAAATGCTTCCGGTTTGCGCAGGATTACATCCGGTATCCTAACACCAACAATGGCGGTGACTGCATCAGCGATGACAGGATCGAGCGCGACGCCCGCCGGGTTTTAACTTGCCGTCGCGGGGGTTCTGTGTGAAAACACATTGGCAAGGAATGAAAACGAAAGCTGATATCGTCGTCAACTGGCTCCCGCGCTACACGGGCACGCCGCTCAAGGACTTCGGCAAGCACATCCTGCTCGTCAACTTCAACAACTACGTCGAGATGTTTGCCAAGTGGCACAAGGTGCCCATTCGCGGTGCGGACAAGCCGATGCCCAACGCGACGGCCAACGGCATCACCATAATCAATTTCGGCATGGGCAGTGCGAGCGCGGCGACGATCATGGATCTGCTCTCGTCCATTCATCCCGAGGCCGTATTGTTCCTCGGCAAGTGCGGCGGATTAAAACACGTTGCGAAGCTCGGTTCGCTGGTGTTGCCCATCGCAGCCATTCGCGGCGAAGGCGCGTCGAATGATTATTATCCGCCGGAAGTGCCCGCGTTGCCGGCGTTCAGTTTGCAGAAGGCCATCTCGACGACCATCCGTGATCACAAATGCGATTACTGGACGGGCACAGTCTATACCACGAACCGCCGCGTGTGGGAGCATGATGACCAGTTCAAAAAATATCTGACGAAGCTCCGCTGCATCGGCATTGATATGGAGACGGCGACGATTTTCATCACCGGCTTCCACAATGAAATCACGACCGGCGCCTTGCTGCTAGTATCCGATGAACCGATGACGCCGGAGGGCGTGAAGACGGCGGCGAGCGACGCCAAGGTTACACAGGCGTTCCTCGACAAACATCTGCTCATTGGGATTGATTCACTGAAACAGCTCATCAACAAGGGGCTGACGGTGAAACATCTCAGGTTTTAAGCCCCCGGTTTTAACCGGTTCCACAACCACTGCCGCCTCGACACTGCGCGGCGAATTGTTATTTTTTTCGCAATGTCGTTTTCACCAAAACCCTTGGTCATTGCCGGACGGACTTTTCATTCCCGCCTCATCTTGGGCACCGGAAAGTTTCCGTCGCCGGAAGCCATGCGCGATGCGCTCGCCGCCAGCTGCACAGAAATGGTCACCGTAGCCCTGCGCCGCGCCGATTTAACCGGGAAGAAAGATCCGTTCGCGAACATCCTCGAATTCATTGACCCGAAAAAATATCTGCTCCTGCCCAACACCAGCGGCGCGATGAATGCCGAGGAAGCCGTCCGCCTCGCACGCCTTGCCGTCGCCGCCGGATTGCCGAAATGGGTGAAGCTCGAAATTCATCCCGACCCGCGCTACCTGCTGCCCGACCCGATCGAGACGTTCAAAGCGGCGGAAATTCTCGTGAAGGAAGGTTTCACCGTGCTGCCCTACATCAATGCCGATCCGGTGCTGGCGAAACGCTTGCAGGAAGTCGGCTGCGCGACGGTGATGCCCCTCGGTTCGCCCATCGGCTCGAATCGCGGCATCCAGACGCGCGACCAGATCCGCATCATCATCGAACAGGCCACGGTGCCGGTGGTCGTGGACGCAGGCATCGGCGCGCCGAGCCACGCCGCCGAGGCGATGGAACTCGGAGCGGACGCCGTGCTGGTCAACACCGCCATCGCCGTGGCGAACGATCCCAACCGCATGGGCATCGCGTTCAAGCTGGCCGTGGAAGCCGGCCGCAGCGCCTATGAATCCGGCCTCGGTGCACAAAGCGAAACGGCAAGCGCGACAAGTCCATTGACGGGATTTTTAAATTAATCTTTGAGCCACAGATGAAACGTAGATACGGAAACGTGACGCAGGCTTTGGCTGGTGGGGCGAGACTCCTGGCGAGCCGAGCTTTGCAAGCAACGAAGACGGCTCGCGAGGACGCTCGCCCCACCAACTTTCGTGATCCGTGCCCATCCGTATTAATCCGTGGTTAAAATTATATGAATGGAAAAACCCTTTCCGCGAAGCGTGCGAAACAGATTTTGTCCGCAGCCGAGAACACCCGCGTGCTTGTCGTCGGCGACGTGATGCTGGACCAGTTCATCTGGGGCGGCGTCTCGCGCATTTCGCCGGAAGCGCCGGTGCCGGTGGTGGATTTTCAGCGCGAGAGCTTCATGCCCGGCGGAGCGGCAAACGTGGCCCGCAATCTGGTCTGCCTCAAAATGCCAACGGAGTTGTTCGGCGCCATTGGCCGGGACGAAGCGGCGGGCAAACTGTTAAAATTGTTGTCCGAGCAAAACATCGGTTGCAGCGGGCTGGTGAAAAGTTCGGGACGCCACACCAGCATCAAGACGCGGATCGTGGCGCATCAGCAGCAGGTCGTGCGCATTGACCGTGAAACGCGCGGCCATCTCGACGGCAAAACCACCGCAAGCCTGCTGGTGGAATTCAAAAAACAACTCGCCAAGGCCGATGCCGTTATCGTGGGCGATTACGGCAAGGGCGTGGTCACGCAGCCGTTGCTGAACGAAATCAAAACGCTTTGCCGCGCGCGCGGCGTCTGGTTGAGCCTCGATCCGAAGCCGGTGCATCATCTGGATTTGCGCAGCCTGTCGCTCATCACGCCGAACCGGAAGGAAGCTTTTGAGCTGGCCGAATTACCGGACGAAACGAAGAACGAAAATCCTTTCGCCGATAAAAACCTGATGCTCGTCGCGGAAAAACTGCTGGCGGAACTGAAACCGGCGGTGTTGCTCATCACGCTCGGCGAACTGGGCATGTTGCTCTGTCAGCGCGGGCAGAAGCCGTTTCACATCCCGACGGTGGCGCAGGAAGTTTTCGACGTTTCCGGCGCGGGCGATACGGTGATCGCGAGTTTCACGCTGGCGGTTGCTGCCGGCGCTTCGCCGATCGAGGCGGCAATCCTATCCAATCACGCGGCGGGCATCGTCGTCGGCAAAGTCGGCACGGCGACGACCACGCCGGAAGAACTGGTTAAGAGCTTCAACTAAAACAATGAGAAAATGCCTGTTCATAGCAGGACTTTTTCTGCTGAGTCTCATTCTATTGGGAGCAATTTGGTGTTTTCGTTCACATGACTCATTGCCACCAATTTCAAACCCTGAAGAACTTCGGAAAGATTGCTTACTTTTATGCGAACAGTTTCCTTTGGGTGAACTTCAAACGAACAAAGCCACCATCTCTATTGCTAAAATAGCTCCCCGAAGTTTAGGACAGATACACGACAGGGAAATCTCCAAAGAAAATTGGCCAAGCTCTATTCAACAATTACATCCATTCCGCGTAACTAGAGACGAATACGCAGTTTGTATTTGGCTTAAAACCGGCTCACAATTGTCTGCTAAGGACATCATGGTGGCAGCAAAAGGCTACTATGTTAATACAAACCCTTCAGAAGTTCCTCCGCGTTCGGCAACTCATGGTGCTGCCAGGTATTTTTTATACGAAACAAAATACGATGGGATTGATATATTTGATTTACCCGCAGCCATGCTTTAATCCAGATGCCAAATAAAAAAATTACTATTGAAACGATCCGCTCCATGAAGGCGCGTGGCCAGAAAGTCGCTGCGCTTACGGCGTATGATTATCCGATGACCAAGCTGCTCGACGAATGTGGCGTTCCCCTGCTCCTCGTTGGCGATTCGCTCGGCATGGTCGTGCTGGGTTATCCCGACACGACGCATGTGACGATGGCAGAGATGGAACATCATGTCCGCGCCGCTGCCCGCGCCAAGCCGAATGCGCTGCTCGGCGGCGACTTGCCGTATCACAGTTACGAAACGGTGGAGACGGCAGTGGCGGATGCGAAGCGCCTGGTCGCGGCGGGTGCGGAATTTGTAAAGGCAGAAGGCGGACGGGAAATTCTGCCACAGGTGAAAGCCATCATCGCCGCTGGCATTCCGTTCTGCGGCCATCTCGGCATGTTGCCGCAGCACGTTTTGGAGGAAGGCGGTTATCATATCAAGGGCAAGAAAGACGCGGAACATCAAGCCTTGCTGGATGACGCCAAGGCGCTGGCTGACGCGGGCGTGTTTGCCATCGTGCTGGAACTCGTGACGTCGCCGGTAGCCAAGGAGATTTCGCAGGCGATTTCTGTCCCCACCATCGGCATCGGCAGCGGGCCGGATTGCGACGGGCAGATTCTGGTGACCCAGGATTTGATCGGTGCGTTCCCGTGGTTCACGCCGCGGTTTGTGAAGCCAAAGGTGAATTGCGCCGGCGAAATCAAACTGGCGGTGGCGGAATGGCAAAGCCAGCTTCAGCCTGAAATTGGCGGGGAATAGGTTCCGCCTGCAACTTTTTGTGACCGGCTGGTGTTCAATCTTGCGATGCGATTTTTTGGCGTCATTTTAATTTTGTTTCTGGCAGCGACCGGCTGCAGCTCACGAATCAAGCAGTTGGAAGCGCAGCACGCGCTGCTGGTCCAGCAAAATGCCGCCCTGCAAAGACAGCTCGCAGCTTCGCAGAGGGGCGTGACGGTCATCGGCCCGGTGGAAAATTCGTTCGTGCCGTGGGTGGCCGGGTTGACATTGGCGCAAGCCGTCGCAACGGCCAATTATCTCGAACCGGATGCGCCGAAGGAAATCATCATCACGCGGCAGGGAGAAACGGCAAGCCTCGATCCCCAAGTGCTTTTGAGCGGCACTGCGGTGCCGCTGGAGATGGGGGATGTGATCGAGCTGCGCTGATTTTCCAAGAAACAGCCAACAACCAATGCGAAAATTGGGTGTTCGATGTTGAATGTTGGATGTTTTCTAAAATTCCCCCGCCAAAAAAAAATCAGATAATTTCTTCACGGACAGCCATTGTCCTACCCCATCTGCGAAAGTGTTGTCGTAATTAATACAAAAAATTATGACAACCAGCGAACAACTCGAACTCGGTTTCAACGGAACGCAAAGCCGTATCTTCGGCCGCCGCCGCGAACAGCGCATGGCGCGGGCCAGGTGGTGGTTCGACAAAATGCGCGCGGCAGTGGAAAACGCGATGGACTGGCAGGAAGCTGGACGGCCGCGGCCCGAACAGATCTGGATGCCCGGCGCGAACCGCGAATTCAAGGTGTGAGCTTCCCAAGTCCGCGCGACAGCGCGGCCCGTTCAGCGCCGGTTATCCGTCCACAACCGGGTAGCCGGCGCGCACGAATTCACGGATGGCGCTGACTTCCTCCTCGCCATGGATGGTGTGTTCCTTGGGATACTCGCGCCACTCCACGTTGAGGCCGGCAGCCTTGAGCTGCTTGACCTGATCACTGACACCGGCAAACGGCAACAACGGATCGTAATGTCCATGCGTGATGAGCAGGCGTTGCGATTTGGCCACGGGCGTGAGATCGCGGATCAAATTCTCGATCTCGAACACCCAACCACTGAGCCCGACAATGCCCGCCAACCGGTGCGGATAACGCAGACCGGTTTCGAGCGACATGAGGCATCCTTGAGAAAAGCCGCCGAGCGTGATCTGGTCCGCCGGAAAATTTTTCGCGCGCAAATTGTCGAGCAACTCAAACAGCAATTTCCGGCTGCGATGAATGCCGGGGGCGATGTCGCCGGGATAATTGAACCACGAATAGCCACCGAAGTAATCATCCGGCGCCTGAACGAGGAGATAATTCAGCCACGGCAATTTCAGCGCATCGGGCAGCCAGCGCCAGCCGGCGGGAGAATCGCCCAGACCATGCAGGACGACGAACAGGCGGCGGGAAGTTTTATCCGCCGACGGGATGAATTCACCCTGAAGCATGTGGTCAATTAACCGACCGCCGCCGAGCGGGATTGCAACCGGGCACGCATGACGTAGATGAGCGCCTTGACGGTGAGTTCGATGAACAGAAACGGCTTGCCGATGAAGTCGTTGCCGCCGGCCATGGTGGAGTTGGTGCGGTTGTCGAAATCGTTCAGGCTCGTCACGAAGACGACGGGCGTTTTCTTGTGCTGCGGCAGGGCGCGGAGCTTGGCGCAAAGTTCGAAACCGGTCATTTCCGGCATGTCCACGTCGAGAAAAATGAGGTCAAAGTCGTTTTCGGCGAGCAATTCCAGCGCCTGCTGCGGCTCTTCGACGTTGATGGATTTGAGCCGGGCTTTTTCCAGCGCGTAAACAATGGCCCGGCGCGAAATGGCCTCGTCGTCCACGACCAGAATTTTGGAAACCAAAGCTTCCTGCTTTTCCCCCAGCTTGCCGCGCTCGAAGAGCACACCGAGAAAATCCACCGCCGAGGCCACGGTGCGGATGGAGGAGGCATTGATGTTCTTGGGCTTCTCGTAAATCTCCTTGAGCAACGCCTCCAGCGCGGAGGCCATATGGGCAATCTGCGCCAGACCAGCGAGACCGGCATTGCCGTTCACCGCGTGAACCCGGCGATATAATTCATACACCTGCTTGAGGCGGGCCATTTCGTTGTCCGCCTTGATCAACTCTTTAAGACCGAAACGCAGCGTGTAAAGCGTGCTCGGCAGGTTATCAATGAATGTCTTCCGCAATTCCGCCTGAAACTCGGAATCTTTTTCCGAAGTCAAATTACCAGGCTTGCCGGCGGCGTCTCCAGCATCAGCGGGCGGAGGATTTTGCGCGATCGGCATGGCTCCGCTGTCGCCGACAGTTTGCCGGACGACATCCATGAAATCCTTGGGGGAACAACTGGACTTGGAAAGGCATTTGGTCGCACCCGCGCGCCAGGCATCCTGGATGTGATTGGTCAGGTAGGTGTTGGAAAAAACAATGATCGGAATCTTGGCGAATTCCGTTTCGCTGCGGATCTGCTTGATGACCTCCACGCCCGTCATCGTCGGAAGCATCAGGTCGAGGATGATCAAGTCCGGCTGGAAGGAGCGCATCACTTTCAGGCCGCTCTCCCCATCGGGTGCGACCTCGGCCTTGTAACCATCCACCGCCAGTTTGTTCCGATAAACATTGGCTACAACTTGGTCGTCTTCGATGATCAGGATTTTTTTCATGCTGAATTAATTAAGATTCGCGAGGGCCGGGGCGAGGCCGGGTTGGGCCTTCAGAAATTCCCGGATCCGCTCAAATTCTTGCGCGGCATTCTCACAGATTGGCCCCACGCCCGTCAACGTCCCGGACGCGCCGAGCTTTTCCAGCTCGCGCAGGAGCGGCACCAGGTGCGTCATGCCCAGCGTGGCGCTGGCTCCGGCGCAACTGTGCGCCACGCGGCGGACTTGATCGGCGTTGCCCGTCTGGATGGCCTCGCGCAACTGGCCGAACTGTTTTTGCGTCTGGTTGAAATACATCTCCACCAGCTCGCGCAAACTGTCCTGGTTGCCATCGGTCAAATCATTCATGCGATCCATGTCCACCGCTGGCTCGATGGCGGGCGCAATCGCCGGGGCGGCGAGAATGGGCGCAGCAATTTCCATCGTCAACTTGTCGCCCCATTTTTCAATCATCTCGCGAATATCCTTCGGGCGGATCGGCTTGGACAAATAATCATCCATGCCCGCGGCGAGACATTTTTCGCGGTCGCCTTGCATGGCGTGGGCGGTCATGGCCACAATCGTGATGTGCGACCGGAAATTTTGATGTTCGCCGGTCGTTTGACGGAGACGGATCAGCCGCGTGGCCTCCAAGCCGTCCATTTCCGGCATCATCACGTCCATGAACACCACATCGAACGGCTGACGTTCGATGGCTTCCAACGCCTCGCGGCCATTGCTGGCAATCTCCGGCTTGTAGCCGAGCTGTTGCAAAATTCGCACGGCTACTTTCTGGTTGATGGCGTTGTCATCCACCAATAAAACCCGCAATGGAAGACGAAGCGCCAGCACAGCTTCCGATTTTGGCGCGGGGGCCGGGGTCGCCGGCAAACGCGGACTCATCAGCGAACGCTCCAGCGTCGCGCAGAGTTGCGCCGGGCGCAGCGGTTTGCTCACGGTATGGGCGAACATTACGCGCGCTTCGCTGGCGCCGTCTTTTTTGCCGAGCGAAGTCAGCAGCACGACCGGCATCATCGCCGCCTTGGGAAATTTTTGAATCTCGGCCGCCACCACGGCGCCATCTACATCCGGCAGCGTGGCGTCCACCAAGGCCAGATCAAAGGCCAGTCCTTTCTGAAATAATTCCAACGCCTGCCCGGAGGATTCCACCGCGTGCGGCTGCATGCCCCAACGGCGACATTGCTCGGTGAGCAAGTTTCTAATCACTGCCGCATCATCCAAAATTAAAATCTTCAGGTCTGCCAGCGGCGGCTGCGGGCGGGCATGGGCCGGCGGCGCGGAATTGGCCACCGCCGTGAGGTTGATCGTAAAATGAAACGTCGAACCTTCCCCCGGCACGCTCTCCGCCCACATCCGACCGCCCATCAATTCAACCAGCCGGCGGCTGATGACCAGCCCCAGACCGGTGCCGCCATACTTGCGCGCCGTGGAGGCGTCGGCCTGGCAAAACGGCCGGAACAATCGCGCCAGCCGGTCGGGCTGGATGCCGATGCCGGAATCGCGCACCGCAAAATGCAGCCGCAACGCCTGGGAATTTTCGGCCTCCACCGCCGTCAGCGGAAGTTTTTCGGCGCTGATCACCACGCCGCCGCGCTCGGTGAATTTCAACGCATTGCCCAACAGGTTCACCAGCACCTGCCGCAAACGCTGGGCGTCGCCTTCAACCATTGCCGGAATCTCGTCCGCCGCCTCGTAGGCCAGATCCAGTTTCTTTTCCATCGCCCGCGTGGCGAGCAGATCCAGCGATTCCTCGATACCGGCCCGGAGATCAAACGGACGCCGCTCCAATTCCATCTTGCCCGCCTCGATCTTGGAGAAATCCAGGATGTCGTTGATGATGCTGAGCAGCGATTCGCTGCTGTTGTAAATCGTTTCGAGGTAGCCGCGCTGCTCGGGGGCCAGTTCGGTCTCCATCAACAGCCCGGTCATCGCGATGACGCCGTTCATCGGCGTGCGGATTTCGTGGCTCATCGTCGCCAGAAATTCCGACTTCGCGCGCGAGTTCCCTTCGGCCACGCGGCACGACTCGGTCAATTCTTGCTGGCGCTTCGTCAATACTTGCAGCCGCTGTTTGAGCTGCAACGTCGCCTGCACCCGCGCACGGAACAGCGCGAATTCAAGCGGCCACAACATGAAATCGTTCAAGCCCAATTCGAAGGCGCGGAGCGCCGCCGGAGTTTCGCTGGACAATCCCAACCCGATGAAAAAAACCGGCACTGGCAACGGCTGGTGTTTTAACTGGCGCAACAGGCTCAAACTTTCCGCCTCGGCCGTCTTCAAATCCAGAAACACGATGTCCGACGGATGCGACTGCAGCAGCCGCAGCGCCTCCTCGTGACTGGCCACCGCCCCGAGATTTCCGCCGTCCGGGCGCACCGCCGACAGCAGTGCCTCGGCCATCTTCTGATCGGTGCCGAGCAACAGCGCGTGGAATTTAGTTGGATTCATCGTTTACAGTCCGGTGACGGATTGTTTTGAACGTCGCGGATTTAACAGATTTTCCCGCCGCCAGCCAGACGAATTTTCGTTTCCCGCCGGAAAGAATTATTGCATGGCGCGCGCTGTCGGCGATAAACTGCGCGCATGTTGCAATCTGTCTCCGAGCCGCGCACCGTTGGCGAGGCGCAACTGGCTGCCTATCGCTTTATGCTGCGGGCTAGGCTGTTGGACGACAAATTTGCCGCGCTTTACCGCGCCGGCAAAATCCACGGTGGCGTCTTTCTGGGACGCGGCCAGGAAGCCTTGAGCGCCGCCATCGGCGTTTCCCTCAACAAAACCGACGTGTTCGCCCCGCTGATCCGTGACGCCGCCGGCCGGCTCGCGTTCGGCGAACCCATTATTGACGCCGTCCGCACCTATCTCGGCTCCGCGCTCGGCCCCATGCGCGGACGCGACGGCAACGTCCACCGCGGCAACCCGCAAGCTGGCTACCTGCCCATGATCAGCCATCTCGGCGCGATGATTTCCGTGGTGAACGGCGTGCTCTTTGCGCGACGCATGAAGGGAATCACCGGCATCGTCGGCGCGGCTTGCCTTGGCGAGGGCGCGACCTCCACCGGTTCGTTCCACGAAGCGCTGAATCAAGCCGCCGTCGAAAAACTTCCGCTCGTCCTCATCGTCGCCAACAACCAATACGCCTATTCGACGCCCAACGACCGACAGTTCGCCTGCGATGATCTCGCGCACAAGGCCGTTGGTTACGGCGTTCAAGCGCATACCTTGGTCGGCAATGATTTTTCCGCCTGCATGGAAGTCGTCGGTGGTGCCGTTGCCCGTGCCCGCGCCGGTCATGGACCGCAACTCATCGTCGCGAATCTGCTCCGTCTCTGCGGCCACGGCGAACATGACGATGCCGGCTACATCGTGCCGGAATTGAAAAACTCTCCGCTCGGTCGCGACTGCATGAAAGTCGCCGAGGAAGTTTTGCTTCAGAATAAACTCGCCGACACCGCGCAGTTCGCCGTCTGGCGCAGCGAGGCCATCCGCGAAATCGAGGAAGCTGTCGCCCAAGTCCAGCGTGAGCCCGCGCCCGATCCGTTCGCCGAAAATTGGACCGCCCTATCCTCCGAGTCCCTGGTTGAAGGCCGTGAATAAATTTATCTCGTAATGAGCATCACCTATCTCGAAGCCATTCGCGAAGCCCAGGCCCACGCCCTGCGCGATGATCCGCGTGTCTTCATCTACGGCCAGGACGTTGGTGCGTTTGGCGGCGCGTTCAAGGCCACGAAAAATTTGCAGAAGGAATTTCCGGGCCGCGTGCTCGACGCGCCCATCAGCGAAGACGCGATGGTTGGTCTCGCCGTCGGTTCCGCGATTGAAGGCATGCGGCCGATCATCGAAATGCAGTTCGCCGATTTTTCCACGGTGGGGTTCAACCAGATAGTCAACCAGGCCGCGACGCTATTCTGGCGCACGCAGGTCTCCTGCCCCATCACGGTGCGCCTGCCGTTCGGCGGCACGTCCGGCAGCGGACCGTTCCACAGCCAATGCATCGAGGCGATTTACGCACATTATCCCGGCATCGTCGTGCTGACACCGGCGACAGTTGAAGACGCGTATTCCATGCTGCTCTCCGCCGTGGCGATCAATGACCCGGTGATTTTCTGCGAACACAAATTCCTCTATTACCATCTCAAGGCGGAAAAACTTCCGAGCGAAGCGTTGCCCATCGGTAAAGCCCGCATAGCCCGTGAGGGGCGCGACCTGACCATTGTGACTTACAGCGCAATGGTTCACGAAGCGCTCGCCGCTGCAACCGAGTTGGCGACGGAAGGTTGGGAAATCGAGGTCGTTGATTTACGTTCCGTGAAGCCGCTTGATACCGACACGATCGTCGCCAGCGTCGCGCGCACGGGCCGTTTGCTGTGCGTCGGTGAGGCATGGCCATGGGGCGGCGTAACGGCGGAAGTCATTGCCCGCGTCACCGCCGAAGGCTACGGCCTGCTCGACGCGCCGCCGCAGCGGCTCAACGCCAAGGACACGCCGGTGCCGTATCATCCGAATCTGTGGGCCGCGCACCGCCCCACCTCCCGCAGCGTGGCCGCTGCCGCCCGGAACCTGTTGCGCACATGAACGGGAAAATCATCCACCAAAAATCCTAACTCAAAATTTCCCATGCCAGCCATCCCCATCATCATGCCGCAGCTCGGCGAATCCATCGCCGAGGCCGCCGTCATCAATTTCCTCGTCAAGCCCGGCGACCACATCGAAGCCGGACAGGACATCATTGAGGTGGAGACCAACAAGGCCAGCATGACGGTCACCGCGCCGTGCAGCGGCAGCATCAAAAGTTTTTCCGCACAACTGAACGAAAGCTACGCCGTCGGCGATGCGCTCGGAGAAATTGAAACTACGAAAGAGGAAGCCGCGCGCTTCGGCGTTGATGTGACCCCGCCGCCGAAAACATCCGACACCGAACAACTCCTCAAGCCCAAGACCGGCAGTTCCCGCGTGGAACCGACGATTCGCGGCCTCCCCGTGCCTGCCAACGCCACCGGCGCGAGCTACATGTCGCCCCGCCTCAAGGCGCGGATGCTCGAACTCGGGTTGAGTGCCGCCGACCTCGCGGGCATCGCCGGCAGCGGCGCGGCCGGACGCGTGACGGTGGAAGATTTCGAAAAGTTCATGGTGCATCTGGACAAGCAGAAGTTGAGCAAAGCGTCCTCGATGCGCGTGGCCGTGGCCGATGCGATGCGCCGGAGTTGGACGCGTCCGCTCGCCACCGTCGGCCTGCCCGTGCAACTGGACGCTGTCCTTGCCCACCGCAAAACCTGCGAACCGAAACCCGGTCCCGCGCTCTACGCCCTGCGTGCGCTGGCTTTGGCGCTCGCCGAGAACAGCGCAATCGCCGGCCGGCTCGTCGGCTGCAACATCGTGCATCCCTCCTCGATTGACGTGGGGTTTGCCGTGGAAGCGGAAGATGGCGTGCTCGTCCCCGTGCTGCGCGGCGCGGATAAAAAGCCATTGAAGGAATTGACGACGCGCTACAACGAGCTCGTCGAGCTCGCACGCCAGAGAAAATTACCGGCAGACGCCACCGGCGGTTCCGTCGCCACTGTGACAAACTTCGGCACGTTCGGGTTGATCTGGGCCACGCCGATTCCGTTGCCGGAACAAACGCTGGTGCTCGGCTTGGGCGCCGGCCGGCGGATGCCGCATTGGGACGAGGCGAAAGGCCAGTTCGTGCCGGTGATGGAAGCGTATCTCACCTTGAGCTTCGACCACCGCGTGCTCGACGGCGGCGCGGCGGGCCGTTTGTTGCAGCGAATCGGCCAGTTGATGCACCAGCCAGAAAAATTGTAAGCGAGTGCGTTTAAATCCAGTCGTAGCCGCTTTGAATCGGGGCGTCCTTCCTCCTCTCGACAGGAGATGCCCAGAGCAGGAGAAAACGCAGCGAATTTCCAACCGGGCTTCAACTACCATTTGATGACTGCCGTATTTGCTAACTGACCTCGAAAGCCGTTCAGTCTTCAGCCTTGAACGCACGGGAAATCAAATCGCGCACGGCTTTCTTGGGTTCCTTGCCTTCGTAAAGCATCGCGTGAACTTCATCAATGATCGGCGTGGCCACCTGCTTTTCTTTGGCCAGCCGATACGCCGAACGCGCCGTGGGATAGCCTTCCGCCAGCTTCGGATGCGAGGCTTGGATCGCCGCGATGCTTTCCCCGCGGCCGATGCGCTCGCCCAAATCACGATTGCGACTCTGCCGGGAGAAGCACGTCAGCATCAAATCGCCGAGGCCGCTCAAACCCGTGAAGGTGTCCGGCTTCGCACCACACGCCACGCCGAGCCGGCGGATTTCCGATAGCGCCCGCGTCACAAGACCGGCTTTCGTATTGTCGCCGTAGCCCAGTCCGTCGCTCACGCCCGCGCCCACGGCGATGACGTTTTTCAACGCGCCGCCATATTCCACGCCGAGAATGTCGGTGCTGCGATAGATGCGAAATTCCGGCCGATGAAAAAGCCCCTGCACCGTTTTCGCCGTGCCGTCGCTTTCGCAGGCGCAAACGACAGTCGTCGGAATGCCCAACGCCACTTCGCGGGCAAAACTCGGACCCGACAACGCCACGACGCGATCCGCCGGCGCTTGCTCGCGCAGAATCCGGCTCATCGTCTCGCCGGTTTCGTATTCAATGCCCTTCGTCACACTGACAAATATTCCGGGATGACCTTTCAGCCTGGCCGACACTTCACGGAATGCCTGCGACGGCACCGCGAGCAGCACGCATTCCGCGCCGCCGATGGCTTTTTTAAAATCGGATTCCGTTTTCCAATCCGTCGGCAAGGGCACGCCCGGCAGGTAGTGTTCATTACGGCCCGCACGAATTTCGTCGAGCGCCGCGGGCTTGAGATCCCACAACGTCACGGCGTTGCCGTTTTCGTGGAGCGTTTTGGCCAGCGCGGTTCCCCACGCACCGGCACCGAGCACGGTGATTCTCATTTCGCGCCCTCCGCCGGTTTCTTTTGGCCCAAGCGATTTTCGGTTCCAGCCATGAGTCGTTTGATATTGGATTTGTGTTTGTAGATCGCCAGCACGCCGAGCGCCGTCGTGACACAGCCGAGCAGCAAATTGTGCGGCGGCAGAATCCAAACGGTAGCAGGCAAGGCAACCGCCGAAGCGATTGAGCCGACGGAAACATATTTGGTGATCAAGACCGCGAGAATGAAAACCACCAACGCCACCAGCACCGCCCACGGCGCGAGCGCTAGATAGACGCCCGCCGTCGTCGCGATGCCCTTGCCGCCTTTGAACTTCAGCCAGCAGGTATAATTGTGGCCAAGGACAGCGAAAACTCCGGCGAGAACGCACAGGCGGATTTCAAACCGGGCGAGGTGCCCAATGTTTCCCACAGAATCCAAGGTAAAGTGTGGGGCCAGCCAATTGTAAACCGCCGGAGCAATCAAACCCACGGCGAGAAAACCTTTCACCGCATCCAGCACCAGCACCGTGAGGCCGATGGGTTTGCCCAGCACGCGCATGGCATTCGTCGCGCCGATGTTGCCGCTGCCCACCGTGCGAATGTCGATGCCTTTGGCTTTGGCCGCCAGATAGCCGAACGGAATCGAGCCGAGCAGATACGCGCCAAGCGCGGTCAGGATGTAAGCGAGAACAGGCACGCGCACACTTTATGAGGCGGAATTGGAAAATCAAAAGGTTATTTTGGCTTCATCCCGAACGGCGGACGGTCTAAATTGCGCCATGCTAATGAATGAGCACTCGCGGATTTATGTGGCCGGCCATCGCGGCCTGGTGGGCAGCGCCATCTGGCGGGAACTGGAGCGGCAGGGTTTCAAAAATCTCATCGGCCGCACGCGGGCAGAACTGAATTTGCTGGATGCCGCCGCCGTGCAGGCGTTTTTTGCGGCGGCCAAGCCGGAGTTCGTTTTCGTCGCGGCGGCGAAGGTCGGCGGCATTCACGCCAACAACACGCAGCCGGCGGCCTTTCTTTACGAAAACCTGCAGATCCAGAATCACCTCATCCACACGGCCCATCAGGCGGGCGTGCGGAAGCTTTTGTTTCTCGGCAGTTCCTGCATTTACCCCAAACTCGCGCCGCAACCGCTCAAGGAGGAGCACCTGCTCACGGGTCCGTTGGAACCCACGAACGAATGGTATGCGGTCGCCAAAATTGCGGGCCTCAAAATGTGCGCGGCCTATCGCCGCCAATACGGGTGCGATTTCATCAGCGCCATGCCGACGAACATGTATGGGCCGAACGACAACTATGATTTGCAGACGTCCCATGTGCTGCCGGCGCTGATCCGAAAATTTCACGACGCGAAGATCAGTGCCGCCGACACGGTCACCTGCTGGGGCACGGGGACGCCATTGCGGGAATTTTTATACGCGGACGATCTGGCGAGCGCGTGCGTTTTTCTGATGCAGCATTACAGCGAGGAACAGTTCATCAATGTCGGCAGCGGCAGTGAAATCACCATCCGCGAACTGTCGGAACTGGTGAAACGCACCATCGGTTTTCCGGGCGCGATCGTCTGGGACGATTCCAAGCCCAACGGCACGCCCCGCAAACTGATGGATAGCTCTCGTCTGTTTGCGCTGGGATGGAAGCCCAAGGTGGACCTGGCCACGGGCATCGGTCTGGCCTATGAAGATTTTCTCGCCCGCCACCAGCGCGGTTAAACATCAGCCCGCGACGCGGCCGCGGCCAGCCTGATGGTCCTGCACGAGCTTGATGTCGGCATCCACCATCAGTTTCGCAAGATCATTGAACGTGGTCTTGGGCTGCCAGCCGAGTTTTTGCTTCGCCTTGGAATAATCGCCGATGAGCAGGTCCACTTCTGCGGGTCGGAAATAATTCGCGTCAATTTCCACGTGTTTCTGCCAGTCCAGACCGGCGTGGGCGAAGGCCACTTCGAGAAATTCCCGGACGCTGTGCGTCTCGTTGGTGGCGATGACGTAATCGTCCGGCTGATCCTGCTGCAACATCAGCCACATCGCCTCGACGTATTCCTTCGCGTAACCCCAGTCGCGCTTCGCGTCGAGGTTGCCGAGGTAAAGTTTATCCTGCAAGCCGGCCTTGATGTGCGCCACGGCCCGGGTGATTTTGCGCGTCACAAACGTCTCGCCCCGGCGCGGGGATTCGTGGTTGAACAGAATGCCGCTGCACGCAAACAGGCCATAGGACTCGCGGTAATTCACCGTGATCCAGTGGGCATAGACCTTGGCGCAACCATACGGGCTGCGCGGATAAAACGGCGTCTTCTCGCTCTGCGGCACATGTTGCACCATGCCAAACATCTCGCTCGAGGAAGCCTGATAAAAGCGCGGTTTGATGCCGGTTTCACGAATGGCTTCCAGCAGCCGCACCGCGCCTGTAGCCGTGATGTCCGTGGTGTATTCCGGGCTGTCAAAGCTCACGCGCACATGGCTCTGCGCGGCAAGATTGTAAATTTCGTCGGGAGTGATTTTCCCGATCAGCCGCGCCAAGGCGCTGGCATCGCTCAAATCGCCGTAGTGCAGCTTCAGCGCCGGCCCCTGATGCGGATCGGCATAAATATGTTCGAGCCGGGAGGTGTTGAATGTGCTGGCCCGACGGATTATCCCGTGAACCTCATAGCCTTTGGACAAAAGCAATTCAGCCAGATAAGAACCATCCTGTCCAGTGATGCCAGTAATGAGCGCGCGTTTAGCCATAGGGGGCGTAATGGTTCATAAGCGGCCACGGCAAAGCAAGTGAAACTTGGTTGTCAGCGAACTCATTTCAATGGCAAACTCCGCGCATGGCAAAAGTCAAAGTCGCCGTTCTCGGCACCGGTTCCCTCGGTCAACATCACGCCCGCATCTACTCTGAACTCCACGCCGCCGGAGCGGTGGAACTCACCGGCATTTTCGACGCCCACGCCGAAACCGCCCGCAAAATCGCGGAGAAACACCAGTTGCGCGTCTTCAACTCCATCGCCGAGGCCGCCGCCGCCAGCGACGCGCTGAACATCGCCACGCCCACCACGACGCACTTCGACATCGCGAAGCAACTGCTGGAAGCGGGCAAACACGTCCTCGTCGAAAAACCGATGACCGACAGCTCCGAGCAAGCCGCCGAATTATGCGAACTTGCGCAGAAAAAAAATCTCGTCCTGCAAGTCGGCCACGTCGAGCGGTTCAATCCGGTTTTCAAATTTCTCCAGGAAGTCGCCACCCAGCCGCGGTTCATCGAGTGCCATCGCCTGTCGCCCTTCCCGGCCCGCTCGACGGACATCGGCGTGGTGCTCGATCTGATGATACACGATCTTGACGTGATCCTCGCCTTCGTGAAATCGCCGGTGACCAGCGTGGACGGCGTGGGAATTCCCGTCTTGAGCAAGAGCGAGGACATCGCCAACGTGCGTCTGCGTTTCGCCAACGGCTGCGTGGCCAACCTCACCGCCAGCCGCGTCAGCCCGGAGCGGATGCGCAAGATCCGCGTCTTCAGCGGCCCGACCAATCCCTGCTACATCTCGCTCGATTACCGTGTGCAGGAAGGTTTTATTTATCGCGTCGCCCGCGACGGCGAGGAAGAAAGCTCGTTGCTGAAAAAAATCATGGCCGCCAAGCTCGGCATCGGCAAGGACTCCGCCATCGTCAGCCAGTTTGCCGGCAAGAAAATCGTGCGCGAGCCTGTGCCGATCACGAAGGAGGAGCCGCTCAAGCTCGAGCTGCAACATTTCGTCGAATGCGTCCACCAGAAGCAAACCCCGATGGTCAGCGGCGAATCCGCCAAGCTCGCGCTGGATCTAGCGTTTGAGATCACGAGGCAGATTCAGCAGATCAAATGAATTGGCGAAGCCAAATTCAAGCTGCGGAGCAGCGCGCGGCAGTAGCCCACAGCGCCAGCTATGGGTCTACCCGCCCGCAAATTCTCCGAGCCCCGGCAGGGGCGACCGAAGAACACCATTCAAACACCCATTTCTTCCGCCCCATCCGGGACTTGAATCGTCTTGCCAACATCGTTCCACCTTTCACTGCTCCGCAGCTTTAATTTATGGCGCATACCTTCACGCATCTGCTGACACACATCATTTTCAGCACAAAAGACCGGCGTCCATTGCTGGACGCGGACTTGAAGGCGCGATTGTTTCCGTATTTAGGCGGCATCATCCGCGCGCATGACGGCAAGGCGCTTATCATCAATGGCCCGATGGATCACGTCCATATTCTGGCGTCGCTGGCGGCAAAACATTCATTATCCGATTTGATGCGCGAGTTGAAGGCGGATTCGTCCGGCTGGATTCATAAAAATATTCCAAACCAAAAATCATTCGCATGGCAGATCGGCTATGGCGCATTCAGTGTGAGTCATTCGAACATGGCGGAAGTTGAGAAATACATTGCGAATCAAGAGGAACATCACCGAAAGGTTTCGTTTCAAGAGGAATTTGTGGCATTTCTCAAGCGGCATGACGTTAAATACGACGAAAGGTTTTTGTGGGAGTGAAACTTCTTCCGCCCCTACCGGGGCTTGAAATATTGTTGAACGCTTTCCCACAGCTATCGCTGTGGGCTACTATCGCGCGCCACTCCGTGGCCGGATTTAAGAACGGATGAAACCAAAAACCTTCATGCTCATCGCCGGCGAGGCAAGCGGAGATTTGCTTGCGGCGGAACTGGTGGCCGCGCTGCGCGAGCAATCTTCCATCCTCCAGCCGCCATCCTCGCCGATCTTTTTCGGCGCGGGCGGCGCGAAGATGTCCGCCGCCGGCGTAGATCTGGCCTTTGATATGACGCAGCACTCGGTCATCGGCATCACGGACGTGCTGAAGAACATTTTGAAGTTCCGGCGGCTGTTCAACCAGTTGCTCGCGCTGGCAATCGAGCGCAAGCCGGACGTGGTCATCGGCGTGGATTACGGCGGGTTCAATCTGCGCTTCGGACAGGCGGTCAAAGCCTACATCCGCGACAATCCATTTTCGAAATGGAATCCGAAGATCGTCCAGTTCGTCTCGCCGCAGGTCTGGGCGTCGCGTCCCGGCCGCGCCGACAAGCTGGCGCGCGATTACGATCTGCTATTGAGCATCTTCCCGTTTGAGAAAGCCTGGTATGCGCAACGCGTTCCGCAATTGCGCGTGGAATTCGTGGGACATCCGATGATCGGGAGATTTGCGAATGACGATTTACTGGCGACGCGGCGCGCATCAGCAGCTGGTAGCAGCCGAAGTAGCGAGGCTCAAACTAAAACCGTAAACAAGTTAGAGACCCCTCACGTCGTCTCCCACAGCCCAAAAGTTTTGTTATTGCCGGGCAGCCGCAAGAGCGAGTTGCAGCGGCATCTGCCGGTAATGCTGGCGGCGCTGAAGACGATTCAGGAAAAGCTGCCAACGGCGAAGGCGAAAATGGTTTTGCCAAATCCGGCGCTGGTGCAGCTCGCGAAATCGCTGGGCGCGGATGTGGAGATCCAGATTGGCGAATTGCCGTGGGCCTTGAGCGAGGCGGATGTCGCCATCGCCTCGACCGGCACGGTGACGATGGAGTGTGCGTTCTTCGGCGTGCGGACGGTGACGCTCTACAAAACCTCGTGGCTCACCTACCAGATCGCCAAGCGCATCGTGACGGTGAAATCGCTGACGATGCCGAACTTGCTCGCGGGCGAACCAGTGTATCCCGAATTTGTCCAGCATGACGCCACGCCGGAGAATTTGTCGCGCGCGGCGCTGGAATTGTTGCAGGACGAAGCGCGGCGAAGGACGATCAAGGCGCAGCTTGCTAAGATTATCAAATCGCTCGGCGAGCCGGGCGCGCCAAAGCGTGCGGCGGAGGCGGTTCTCAGCTTGTTCCCATGAAAGACCTGTCGAATCCGTTTTGGATCAAGCTGAAGGGAATTTTGTTCCTGATCATCGGCATCGTCGCGGTGGTGCTGGTTTTCCTTGATGATCCACGATGGCAGACCGGCGCGTTGCTGGTCGTGGCCGTCTGGAGTTTTTGCCGGGCTTACTATTTCGCGTTTTATGTCATCGAGAAATATGTGGATCCGAGCTACAAGTTTTCCGGGCTGGTTTCGTTTGTGAAGTATTTCTTTCAAAGGCGTCGGTGATTTGCCGGTGGGGCGAGATTCCCGGCGAGCAGAGTTGGTTGGCACAAAGGGCGGCTCGCGGGGACGTTCACCCCACCAGTCACCCGCCAGTTTTGACTTTCTGCGTTTCGCTCATTACCCTGCGCTTATGGAATCTCTGCACGCGCCGTGGCGCATTGAATACATTCTCGCGCCCAAGCCGGAACTGAAGGAAGGCCTGTTCGCGCGCATCGCGCAATCGTCCGATGACGTCGCCAACCTCGTCGTCGTGCGCGACCGTTCCTGTTTCGCGCTGCTAAACCGGTATCCCTACAACGGCGGTCACCTGATGGTCGTGCCTTACAAGGAAACGCCGGATTTGAACGGCCTGACGGACGAAGAGATCACCGACTTGTGGAAGCTCGTGCGGCGCTGCACCGATGCGTTGAAGGCCGTGATGAGGCCGGATGGTTTTAACATCGGCATCAACCTCGGCAAAGTCGCGGGCGCGGGCATCGCGGAACATCTGCACGTCCACATCGTGCCGCGCTGGATCGGCGACACAAATTTCATGCCGGTGATCGCCGGCACGGGCGTGGTGCCGGATGCGTTGCTGGAAATTGCCGCGAAACTAAGGACGGAGTTGGCGAAATAAGCGAAACGATTGAAGGCTTTTTCACCGACGTTCACCGCCGGCCGTCATACCACAAATACGCCGCCTCCTTGTTTCGCATAGTGCGGCGGTGATTGAAAACGGAGCGGAGGAAAAACGCGCCCATTTCGCGCGAGGAATACAGCCTCATCTTGCGGGCGGAGGTTTTGATGGGGTGCCGGTGGAGAATTACGATTTTCCGTTTCGTCACTCGCGCCATTTTTTTTAGGCGGACACTTAACTCCAATTCTTCTGCAGCAAACAATTCATGGCTAAACCCGCCGGTTTCGCGAAACGCGGCCGCCTCGACAAAAATAAACGAGCCAGCCATCAGCCGGTTGATGCGGCTGGCATAATTCCAAATCTGCGTGACGAGGCCGGCAGCAAATAATTTTTGATCCAGCCGAATGGTCGCACCGCCCGCCAGGGTTTTTCCGACGGCAATATGTTCCGCCACATCGGCAAACAAGCCGGCGCAGGGATGCGTGTCGGCGTCCACGAACACGAGCCAGTCGCCGGTGGCGATGGACGCGCCGGCGTTACGGGCACGGGCGATTTGATTGATCGGTTCAAAAACCACTTTGGCCCCGAAAGCTCGGGCGATTTCCGCCGTGCGGTCGGTGGAATTATTGTCGCACACCACCACCTCGAACCGCCAGCCGCGCGCGGTGAAGGCGGCGGCGGCCGAATTGATTTCCGCAAGCGAGGCACCAAGAAGTTTTTCCTCGTTGTAGGCGGGAACGATGATGGAAATCTGCACGCGATGAAGATAGCCGCGCTGGCCGGATTATCAACTAACGGACTGCATTTTCGTCGTGCATTTTGGACGGGATGATTTTTAATGGACGGCATGACCATTTGGATTCTAGCAATTTTGATGATGGCGGCGGTGGCTCTGGCCGGCTGGCGCCAAGGCGCGATTCGCGCGGCGTTTTCTTTTGTGGGCATTCTGTTCGGAGCCTTGCTGGCGGTGCCGGTGGGGAAACTGATTCATCCGCTGCTATCGCATGTGGGCGCGAGCAATCCGCTGACGGCGTGGGCGCTGGCGCCCATCGTGGGTTTCATCCTCGTTTCGATTGTGTTCAAGGTGGCGGCGCGGCAAGTGCATCACAAGGTGGAACATTTCTACAAGTATAACGCTGGCGATCTTCGACTGGCGTTATGGATACGAGCCAATTCCCGCCTCGGCATCTGCGTGGGCCTGATGAATGGCGCGCTGTATTTTATTTTGGTGAGTTTCTTCATTTTCAACATGGCGTATCTGACCACGCAGGCAGCCGTGGCCCCCAAGCAGCCGATGATGATCCGGCTGGTGAATAATTTAGGAAATGATTTGCAGGCGAGCGGACTTTCACGCACGGCCAGCGCGGTAGGCACCTTGCCGCCGATGTATTACGAAGTTTCGGACCTGACAGGCATGTTGATGCAAAATCCTCAAATCGCGCCGCGTCTGGCGACCTACCCCGCCTTCATCTCGCTGTGGGAACGGGAGGACATGCAGTCGCTGGTGCAAGACAGCATCTTGACAAACTCCCTGGCCACGGGCGCTTCGCTTGGCGAAATCATGAACAACGCCACCGTGCGGGCGTTTTTCATCAACAAGGACCAGATGAAGCTGGTCACGGGCATTTTGCAAACGAACATGGCCGACCTCACGGAATATCTGAAGACCGGCAAATCCGCGAAGTATGACGGCGAAAAAATCATTGGCCGTTGGGATTTTAATCCGGCGGTGACGCTCGCTTGGATGCGCCAAAGCCGGCCGAAAATGCCGGCCAGCGAAATGCGCAGCCTCCGCGCCTGGATGACGCAGGCTTACGCCCAGACCCGCGTGCTGGTAGCGGGCGACAATCAGGTTTTCCTCAAGAGTCTGCCGCGCATCAAGGCCGAGGCGGGTCAGGCACCCACCACCGAATATGGCGACTGGAAAGGTGATTGGTCCGCCAACGGCACGAATTACGACATTCATGTGGTGCTTTCCGGCGAGGACAAATTCCTGACAGCCTCCGCCGAGGACCTCCGCCTGACCATCAAGGATGGCAAGAACCTCATGATTTTTGACCGCGCAAACTGATCCGGCTTGTTTTGAGGCGCGGTTTTCGATTTTTAGACACTTTCTCACGGCGACGTAAAATTATAAGCCGGATTTGCTGCTTTTAATCGGGCGGCCTAATTCCTGCTGAATACTAGCCATGGGTATGTCTCAAATAACTTCTGGTGTCATGGTGTTTCTGACCGGTCTCCTGCCGGCCAGTTGCCATAAAAGTTCTCCCCAGGAAAAAACGCCGCCACCCGCAATGGTCAGCGGCACCAACACCGCGAGCGCCGTGTCAAACAACCGGAGCCTCGGGGAGATCGCCCTGACCAACAACAACGAAACCTGTGTGCTGTTCAACACCGGCGAGAGTTGCACATTGACCCCGAAGATCCTCGACAAACAAAATGTGCGGATCACGCTCACTCTTGAATCTAAAGACGATTATGGGGACACCCGCAATTTCGCCGTTTCCCAAGTCACCGGCAAACCCGGCAAGCCGCTGGAGGTTGCCGTCGGCGGTTTGAATCTCACCTTCACCCCGCAAGTCTCCGCCGGACAGTAATCAAGCCACAAAAAGGCTTTCCAGAACTTCAAGCGAGTTCACTTCGCCGAAGCCGGAAAGCTTAAAAAACTGGTTTTAATGCGAAACCAGAAACCGGACGCAGGTCACCAACATCGTCGCCATCAGAGCCGAAAAGGTCACGCCCCACAAATCAAAGCGGGCGATCCGTTTCTGGCTCACTGAATGAAAGTCAGTGATGACATGGCACAAGTTGCTGCGATTCTTTTCGGTATAATGAATCATGGCTGACTCATAGCATCAGCCTTGCCAAGCTGAAATCCGCCCTTTAACGCTTCAATTCTCCCAAATCCAAGTTAACAGGGTAGGATTTGTTTGATGACAAAGACAAATTGAACGAACCAAATACGGGACGGTCTGACATTGGACACTCTGAATGGACACTCTCTTGCATAATCAAAATATCCACACCTAAAAGCTTGTTCCGTGATACGCCGTTTGCCAGCTTGCTGCAACGAAGCTCGTTACGGTTACCTTTGGAACGCGCACCACGTCCTTAAACAGAACCCTTAAACACTCCAACGCTATGAACAAAATCAATTCTCTCCTCATCGTCGCTGCCCTCATGCTGGGCGTCCTGCCGCTGATGGCCCAGCAAAAGCGCGTCAGCCCGCACGAAACCGCCAGCGCAGTCATTGACGGCAATCGCGTCACCCTCACCTACGGTCGCCCCTACACCAAGGACCCCAAATCCGGCGAAGCCCGCACTATCTGGGGATCGCTCGTTCCCTACGGCAAGGTCTGGCGCACCGGCGCGGATGAAGCCACGCTGCTCATCACGCAAAAACCCATCGTCATCGGCGAAACCACGATTCCGGCAGGCGCCTATACGTTGTTTACCCTGCCGGAGGAGGACGGCACGGCCAAGCTCATCATCAACAAACAAATCGGCCAATGGGGCACCCAGTATGACGCCAAGCAAGACCTCGCTCGGGTGGATTTGAAAAAGGATCTGTCCAATAAGACCGTGGATCAATTCACGATGTCCGTCGGCAAAAATCCAGCCGGCGGCGGCCTTCTCAAAATGACCTGGGAAAACACGCAGTATTCCGTTTCGTTCACCGTCCAAAAATAAAATCTCACGACCGCGCATCGCCAAATCCAAAACACATTGAACTATGAACCTAAAAAACAAAACGCTTCCCCTTCTGTTCGCGGCCACGCTGGCTTTCGGCCCCAGCCTGTCGGCGCAAACATCCAAAATTGATTTCCCCGCGCCGAGTCCAGCCTGCACCATCAAGCAGCGCGTCGGTCTGACGGACATCGAGGTGGTTTACTCCCGGCCCAGCATGAAGGGCCGGACAATTTTTGGCGCGGAGGGACTGGTTCCTTACGACAAGGTCTGGCGCACCGGTGCCAACAGCGCCACAAAAATCACCTTCAGCACGCCGGTAAAACTCAACGACGTGGACGTCCCCGCCGGCACCTACGCGCTGTTCACCATTCCCGGGGAATTTGCCTGGACGATTATCCTCAACAAGGGCGCGGCGCAATGGGGCGCTTATCAATACAACGAAAAAGACGACGTCGTCCGCTTCAAAGCCAAGCCAGCCCTGCTCGCCGAACACATTGAGACGTTCACCATCGAGTTCAATCACCTGCGTGATGAATCCGCTTATCTTGATCTCATTTGGGATGATGTGGTCGTTCCGATCAAGATTGAACGTGACCTCGCCTCCATTCTCGTTCCCCAAATCCAGACCGTGATGGCCTCCGATGAAAAGAACAAACCGTATTATCAGGCGGCGATGTTCTATTACGATCACGGACAGGATTTGGAACAGGCAAAAAAATGGGTCAATGCCGCGATCGCCCAGCGCGAGGCGCATTACATCGTTTTCCTAAAGGCCAAAATTCTCGCCAAGCTCGGCGACAAAGCCGGTGCCATCGCCGCCGCCAACCGCTCCATTGAACTCGCCAAGGCCGCCAAGGACACCGGCTATGTGAAGATGAACGAAGACCTCATCGCCAGCCTCAAGTGACAAATTTTTTAGCGCGCTCGAAACGGCGAAAATCGCTCGCGGGCCAGGCCGCAGGTTTATTCCTGGGCTTGGCCACAACCTTTGCGGCAATGACGCTGCCCAGCCCGGCAAAGGCGGGCGAAGTGCCGCCGGCGGAAATCCTTCAGGAATTGCGCGCCTTCGGCGAAATGGGCAGCGTGCTTTACATCGCCGCGCATCCCGACGATGAAAACACCCAGCTCATAACCTATTTTGCGCGCGGCCGGAATTATCGCACCGCCTATCTCTCGCTGACGCGCGGCGATGGCGGACAAAATGTGCTCGGTCCGGAATTCGGCGAGGAACTCGGTGCCATCCGCACCCAGGAATTACTCGCCGCCCGCCGGCTCGACGGCGGCCGGCAATTTTTTACCCGCGCGATTGATTTCGGATTTTCCAAGGATTATCGCGAGACGCTGAACATCTGGGATCGCCAGCAGGTCGTGGCCGACATCGTGCGGGTCATCCGCACCTTCCGGCCCGACGTGATCATCACCCGTTTTTCCACGCAGCCCGGAGGCACGCATGGCCATCACACTGCTTCGGCCGTTTTGGGACTCGAAGCCTTCAAACTTGCCGGCGACACCAACACGTTTCCCGATCAGCTTGGCGAATTGACCGCCTGGCAGCCAATGCGCATCTTCGTGAACAGTCGCGGTGGCGGCGCAAACAGCTTGCAAATCGAGGCGAATGGCACCGACCCCGTTTTAAATGAGCCATTCGGAGCCATTGCCGGACGCAGCCGGGCGATGCACAAATCCCAAGGCTTTGGAAATTTTGGCGGCGGCGGCAGCGGCGCGCGGCCCGAATCGTTTCAACTGCTCGCTGGCGCACCGGCGACGAACGATATCCTCGACGGCGTGGATATCACTTGGAATCGCATCCCCGGCGGCGCGCAAGTGGCCCAGCTCACGGATGAAGCCATCGCGAAATTCAATCCCCAAAATCCAAGCGCGAGTGTGCCAGTGCTGTTGAAACTGAGAAGCTTGGTCGCACAACTCTCCGCCGATCCCATCGTGGCCGAAAAGCAAAAGCTACTGGACCGCATTTTGCAAAACTGTCTCGGCCTGGAAGTCACAACGACGATGCCACGAGCTGAAGTCGTGCCCGGTGAATTGATGAAATTGCACCACACCGCCGTCGTGCATTCCGATGTTTCCGTTCGCTGGATCGGCACGCGTCATCCGGCCATCAAGGAAGTATTTTCTTCTGCGGCGGCGGTGAAGCTGATCGCCAACCAGCCAGCGAGCCGCGATGAAACCGTTCTCCTGCCCGCCGGCACGCCGCTGACCCAACCTTACTGGCTGCGCGAGACACCGGGCACGGGCATGTTCCGCGTCGCGGATGCCTCACTGATCGGCCGGCCAGAAAATCCGCCCGTGTTTCCCATTGAACAAGTTTTTGAAGTCGGCGGCCAGACGCTCGAGATTTCCGACGAGCCGCGACAAACCGAAACCGGCCGCCGGCTGGATGTCATTCCGCCGGTCTCGCTCCATTTTATTTCCGATGTCAAACTCTTCGCTCCCGGCACCACGCAGCCGGTGGAAATTGAAATCACCGCCGCCCGCGCCAATGCCACCGGCACACTCAAACTCGATGCGCCCGCCGGTTGGGAAATTTTGCCAGTCTCACAAACCTTCCGGCTGGTCGAGGCGGGTGGGAAGAAACGCTTTGTCTTCAAAGTCACCGCGCCCGCCACGCCGTCCACCGCCGACATCAAGGCCAGCGCCCGGATTGGCGATGCGATCTACGGCAACCAGCGGATCGAGATTGCCTACAAACACATTCCGCCCATTCTCCTCCAGCCGCCCGCGCGCCTGAAAGCGGTCAGCTTTGAGCTCGCGATTCGCGGCAAAAAAATCGGCTATCTGCCCGGTGCAGGCGACAACGTCGCTGAGTGTCTTGAACAAATGGGTTACGAGGTCGCGTCGCTTACGGGCAACGATCTCACGACCAACCAGCTCAAGAACTTTGACGCCGTGGTCATCGGCATCCGCGCGTTTAACGTCCGCACCGATCTCGTTTCGCATCTGCCCGCGCTCTTTGCCTACGTCGAAGCCGGCGGCAACGTCATTGAGCAATACAACCGTCCCGGCGGCGATTTGAAGACGGAGCAGCTTGCGCCCTACAGCTTGAAACTGTCGTCGGACCGCGTCACCGACGAAAATGCCGCGATGACATTTCTGGCGACCAATCATCCGGCGCTGAACACGCCCAATAAAATAACGGAGGCTGATTTCGCCGGCTGGGTGCAGGAACGCGGCGTGTATTTTCCGAGCCAATGGGACGAACATTTCACGCCGATTCTCGCCTGCAACGACGCCGGCGAAGCGCCGAAATCAGGTTCGCTGCTCGTAGCCCAATACGGCAAAGGCTATTTCGTTTACACCGGCCTTGCGTTTTTCCGTCAGCTTCCCGCCGGCGTGCCGGGGGCCTACCGGCTGTTCGCCAATCTGGTTTCCCTCGGCAAATGAAGTTGCCTGACTCCAAAAATCCCGACGAATCGCCGGACGTGCCGGGCTTCCGCACCTGGCGCGGGATATATCTTTTCGTATTCGCTGGTTTCGTTGTCGTCGTGGTGTTGCTCACCGTTTTTTCGCACTACTACGCATGAACACCCTCGATTGGATCGTGCTGCTGGTGACCATGGTGGGCATCGCCGCCTACGGCGCCTGGCATACCCGGCACAACGATCATTTGGAAACCTACCTCAAAGGCAGCAAAACCACGCGCTGGGGCACCATTGGCGTTTCCGTGATGGCCACGCAGGCCAGCGCTATCACATTTCTTTCCATTCCCGGACAAGGCTTCGAAAGCGGCATCGGCTTCGTCCAAAATTATTTCGGATTGCCGCTCGCGCTCATCATCGTGTGCGCCGTTTTCCTGCCGATCTACCGCAAGCTCGGCGTTTACACCGCCTACGAATTTCTCGGCCAGCGGTTTGACGCCAAAACCCGGCTGCTGGGCGCGGGCCTGTTCCTCCTGCAACGCGGACTTGCCGCGGGCGTCACAATTTATGCGCCGGCGATCATTCTCTCGACCGTGCTGGGCTGGCGATTGGATCTGACCATCCTCGGCACGGGTTTCCTGGTGATCATTTACACCGTCACCGGCGGCAGCGAGGCCGTGAGCCTGACGCAAAAATGGCAGATGGGCATCATCTTTGGCGGGATGATCACGGCCTTTGCCATCCTGCTGGCGCGCCTCCCCGAAGGGCTTGGCTTCAGCGGCGCGGCGCATATCGCCGGCGCGATGGGTAAATTGGAGGCAGTGGATTTCTCGCTCAACCCTGACAAGCGTTACACCTTGTGGACCGGCCTATTTGGCGGACTGTTCCTGTCGCTCTCCTATTTCGGCACCGATCAATCCCAAGTGCAACGTTACATCGGCGGGGCAGCACTGCGGGAAGGCCGGTTGGGACTGATGTTTAATGCGCTGCTTAAAATCCCCATGCAATTTTCCATCCTCCTGCTCGGGGCCATGCTGTTTGTCTTCTATCAATTCCAGCCGGCACCCGTCTTCTACAACCGCGTCGAATGGCAACATTATGCCGACAGCCCAAACGGTGCGGTCTTTCGGTCGTTGGCCGAAACGAATGCGGCCATTCAAGTCGTGAAGCGGGAGAAGATCCAATCGTGGCTGGACGCCCGCGCGCAAGGAAACGCTGCCGCCGAAGCCGCTGCCCGCGCAGCCATGCTGGAGGCGCAGGCGAAAGCCGAGGCGGTTCGCACCGAGGCCAGGGCGGCGTTGACGTCCGCCGATCCGCTCGCCAAGACCAAGGACTCCGACTATGTCTTCATTGGTTTCATTCTCGACCAATTGCCGCACGGTGTGATCGGCCTGCTCATCGCAGTGATGATCGCCGCCGCCCTCGGCTCGAAGGCCGGCGAACTCAATGCGTTGGGCACCACCACGACCATTGATCTCTGGCGGCATTTTCGCCCGCTCGCGGCCCACGACGAGGGGCGGAACGTGCGTGCGGCAAAACGATTCACCGCGCTTTGGGGCGTGGTGGCCATCGCCTTCGCGCTGTTTGCGGGTTTTTCCGAAAACCTCATCGAAGCCATCAACATCATCGGTTCCATCTTCTACGGCGTGGTGCTGGGAATTTTTCTGGTGGCCTTCTTCCTAAAACGCGTCGGCGGCACGGCGGTCTTCTGGGCGGCGGTGTCGGCGCAGGTGCTGGTGTTCGTCCTCTTCTTTTCGCTGAAGATCAGCTATCTCTGGTATAACTTGATCGGCTGCGCCGCGTGCATGGGGTTGAGTCTCGTGATACAGGCGTTCATGCCTGCACGAAACCCGACACAAAAAATTTAACCACGGATGGACACAGATAAACACGGATGGGGCAAAACGCAGAGGACGCAAAGGGGCGCAAAGTTTTTTTCTCTCCGCGTTTCTCCGCGTGCTTTGCGCCTCTGCGTTTGGTTTTTTATCAGTGTCCATCCGTGCCCATCCGTGGTTGAAAACCCATGAGCACCGCGCCCATCATCTGTTTCGGCCAGCAACCCTGCGGTTTTTTTCCGAAACGATTCCTCGTCGCCAAAATCCAGACGGCGCGCCGGCTGCAACAGGAAATCGGCGGCGAAATCGTTTTCTTTTATCACGACAGCGACCATGATCCGCGTGAAACGCAAACGGTGCTGCGCCACCGCAAGACGAATGAGCCAGCCATTCTAAACTTCGCCTTCGCCAATAAAATTCAGCGAAAATTCTCGCCGCTCTATCTCAAGCGCATCCCGGCGGACTGGCAAAATAAAACCGAACTGCAATTACCCAACTACGTCGAACGTCCGCAGATCGAGGCTTTCAAAAAAACTCAGGCCGCCACCGTCGCCGACTTTTGCCTGGAGATGTATCGGCACCTCGGCTTGCTCGATGCCGTGCGCGTGGTGCGTTCAAGCGATCCGACGTTTCGCCGGGCGGCGTGCGACATCGCTGAATTTTTCGTGGATGTTTCACATGAAGGCGAAATCGTCCGCGCTCGTTATGTTGATGGAATTTTCAAATTGCACGAGGGTGGAAATTCCTTTCTAACCCTGCCGGCAACCACCTTCACCAAGGAGCAAATCAGCCCGACGCGCGACTCACGACTGCGCTGGATGCAATCCGTTGTGCGCTGCACGCATTACGTTGCCGGAGCCGGAGAAAAGGCCTACCTTCGCGCGGAAGACGCGCCGGAAATTCAATTTATCAGCCGCGACACCATTGACCGATCCGATGAAGCCTACACCGAAATCCCAAACTGAACTCGCGCCACTGCTGGCCTTCGGCGCGCACCCTGACGACATCGAATTCGGGTGCGGCGGGGTCATCGCGGGCGAAACCCGCGCGGGACGCAAAGCGCACTTCGTCATCTGCTCGCGGGGCGAGACGGGAACCTACGGCACGCCAAGACAGCGGACGTCCGAAGCGAAGAGAGCCGCGGCGCTGCTTGGCGCGACGATTGAATTCATCGAACTGGACGGCGACGCGCATCTGGAAATCCGCGCCGCCCACGCCATCAAGCTGGCCGGCATTGTGCGCCGCGTGCGCCCCGGCATCGTGCTGGCCCCGAGCGTCGTCGAAAACCAGCACCCCGATCACGCGAAGCTCGGCCAGCTCGTGCGCGACGCAGCGCGGCTGGCGCGTTACGGCGGGCTGAAGGAATTGCGGCGTTCCTCTGCCCACGCGATTGGCCAGCTTTTGTTCTACGCGGTAACGCCTGAAGCCGAGCCGAGCGATATTTCGCCGGTGCTGGTGGATGTTTCCGCGCCGGAAATCATTTCCGCCTGGACAGCGGCGATGGCCGCGCATGAATCACAGGTTCGCGCCCGGAATTATATCGAACTGCAACTCACGCGCGCGCGGCTCATGGGAGCGCGGGCGGGCATCGGTCACGCCATCGCGCTTTTTCCCAACGACCCGCCGGTGATTGAATCGCTGGGCCAATTGAGCCGGAGCGCGCGCCGCTTCTGACCATGAACATCGGCATCACGTGTTATCCCTCGGTCGGCGGCAGCGGCATTCTCGCGACGGCGCTGGGCGAGGAACTGGCGCAGCGCGGCCACGAGGTTCATTTCATCAGCTATGAACGTCCGTTCCGCCTGCCGGCAAATGTTCCGCGCCTTCATTTTCATCCGGTCATCATCAACGACTACGACCTGTTCAAGTATCCCGATTACACGCTGCCGCTTTCGGTGAAAATGGCCGAAGTCAGCCGCGACTATCGGCTCGATGTCTTGCACGTCCATTACGCCGTGCCGCACGCGACGGCGGCGATCCTTGCGCGGGCCATGCTGGCGCCGGAATACCAACCGCGCGTGGTTACGACGTTGCACGGCACCGACACGACGCTGCTCGGGCGGGATCCGGGCTACGGACCGGCCATTCATCATGCGTTGACGCACTCCGATGCGGTGACGGCGGTTTCCGGATTTTTAAAGGCGGAAACGCAGCAAGTGCTCGGTTTTACCGGGCCGATTGAAGTGATCCATAATTTTTTTGTGCCGCGCCCACCGAAGCGTTCCCGCGCGGAGGTGCGCAGCGAACTGGGTTTGCAAGATGAAGTGCTGCTGTTTCATTCCTCGAATCTGCGCCCGCTGAAGCGGATTGATCTGCTGCTGGAAACGATTGACCGCATTCGTCCGCGCGAATCGTTCAAGCTGCTGGTTCTCGCCGGTGGCAGTTTCGCGCCCTTCGCCGGCGACGTCGCACGGCTGGGTTTGGAGGACCGGATCATCGTGCGTGAGAATGTCAGCGACATCGAAGATTATTTGCAGGCGGCGGATTTGGGATTATTCACGTCAGATACGGAAAGTTTTTGTTTGAGCATTCTCGAAGCGATGTGCTTTGGCTGTCCCAGCGTCGCCCGACGCGTCGGCGGGATTCCCGAAGTGATCACGCATAACGCAACCGGACAATTGGTTGACTCCAGCGACGCGGACGATCTCGCCCGCGCCGTGGAAAACCTGATGGCCGATCCCGCCCGGCGGCGCGCGATGGGACAGGCGGCGAAGGAAAGTGCGCGACGTTTATTTTCCGCCGAGGCGATCGTGCCGAGCTACGAGCAGCTCTATCAGCGCGTCGGCGGTTGAGCGTGCGATTTCAAACTGCGGTTCAGGGCGGAAACCTTCCGCTGACTGACTTCAATCGCGCCCTTGTAATCCTTGAGGTGAACCTGGGGATTGCCGGCCGGGGTCTTGTCCACAAAATCCAGAAACGCCAGATTGATGATGGCCTTGCGATGAATGCGCACGAACTGTTCAGGGGGCAGTTCCTTTTCCCATTGTTTGAGCGCCTTGCGGAACATCATGCTCTGGTCTTTGCCCCAAAAGGCCTTGGAATATTCGCCGTCGGCCAGCAGGATTTTCACTTCGGACAGTTTTACGAAATACTGGCGGTTGTCCTTGCGGGCCAGAAAGGACGTGGCCGTTTCGGGGGCTGCGGCGGCGGGAGCAGCAGCTTCGCTGGAGGCTTCGGCGGGGCGAAGCGGGCTTAACTTTTCAACGGTCTGATCCGTGGAGGCGACTTCAGCGAGCCAGTGGATGGCAGCCTCGGGATTGCCCAAGTCGTTGACGATGCCGGAAAAGATCTCGACCGCTTTTTTTAATTGTTCCTCGTGGCGCTGCTGCTGGCGCTGCTGGCGGAGCAGTCGGGAATTCACGGCATCGAGAATTTCCGAGAGTTCGGCCGGTTTGGTGATAAAATCGTCGCCGCCCAGATTCATGCTTTGCCGGACCTGCTCGCGATTGGCGGAGCCGCTCAGGAAAATGAAGGGAACTTCCTCCATCCGTTTTTCCTGTCGCAAGGCCGCCAATACGCCGTGGCCATTCAGTGCGGGCATGGCCAGGTCGCAGATGATCAAGTCGGGTTTGTCCAAGGCTGCCGCGAGTCCCATTTTTCCGTCGGTGGCGGTGATGACTTCATGCCCCTGGCGGCGAAGGAATTTACTCAAGGCCTCGCAGATTTGAACATCGTCATCAATTATCAGGATTTTTGGCATGGGGTAATTGATTGCGTTGCAATGGCGTCGCTTCGCCTAAAGATTGCCTTTGGTTAACTTCGGTCAAGCCTTAATTGGTCCAACGATTGTCGCACGGCGGCGGTTAACGCACTGGTGTCACATGGTTTGGGCAGATAAGTGAAGCCCGGCCGGCTGGGAACACCGGACTGGAGCATCTCGGTGCTGTAACCGCTGGTCACGATCACCGGCATGGTGGGCTTCAATTTCGTGAAGGCATCGGCCAATTCCAAGCCGCTCATCCCGCCCGGCATGATCATGTCGGTCAGCAACAAGTCAATCTGGTCGGTTTTTTCGCGCCACTGCTGGAGGGCGTCCGGGCCATTGGCCGCCTCGAAAATCCGGTAGCCGGCAAACTTCAGACACATCACCACGGACTTGCGCAACGCCGCTTCGTCTTCCACCACGAGGACGGTTTCCGTGCCCCGGATAATTTGAGGAGCCGTCGTTGCCGCTGCTCCGGGCAGATGGGCGGAGCTGACAGGAAGGAAGATGCGAAATTCACTGCCCTTGCCAAGCTCGCTGTTCACTTCAATCCAGCCGTTATGCTGCTTCACAATGCCATAGACGGTAGCCAGCCCGAGGCCCGTGCCTTTGCCGACTTCCTTGGTGGTAAAGAAGGGTTCAAAAATCCGGTCTATTGTTTCCGCATTCATGCCACAGCCGACATCCAGCACGGTCAAACAAACAAACTGCCCCGGCCGCGCCTCGATGCTGGCGGCGGGCGCTCGAGCATCCACGGCCACGGTTTTGACGCCCAAAATCAGCTTGCCGCCCTTGGGCATGGCATCGCGGGCGTTGATGCAGAGGTTCATGATCACCTGCTCGATCATGCCGGGGTCGGCCTCGATCCACGCATCGCCATTTCGGGTCTGAACCGTCAGTTCAATGTGCTCGCCCAGCAAGCGACGAAGCATCTTGAGTTCGTCGTCCAGCAAGGCATTCATCTCCACCGGCTTCTTTTGCATGGCCTGACGGCGGCCAAACATCAGCAGCTGCCGCGTCAGATTGGCGGCGCGGTCCGTGCCTTTCTTCAAGGCTTGGAGTCCCTCCTGCAGGTCCGGCGTCAAGCCCGGCTCGGACAGCATCATGCCCAACTGCATCATGCTGGCGGCGAGAATATTGTTGTAATCGTGCGCCACGCCGCCGGCCAGTTGGCCGACCGCCTCCATTTTTTGGGCCTCGATGATTTGCCGTTCCAGCATCAACTCGCGCGTGACGTCGCGTTTGACGGCGACATAGCGGATGATCTGGCCCTGGTCATCACGGATGGGAGAGATGGTGGCTTCCTCCTCAAAAAGCGACCCGTCTTTACGCCGGTTGGTCAGACGTCCACGCCAAACTTCGCCCCGCGAAATGGTTGTCCAGAGTTGCCGGTAATGCTCATCCGGCTGCTTGCCGCTTTTGAGCAGGCGCGGGTTCTGGCCCAAGACTTCCTGACGGGAATAACCACTCACCTTTTCAAAACCCCGGTTGACGTAAAGAATTTTGCCCTGGGTGTCGGTGATCACGATCGCTTCGACCGACTGCTCCACTGCGGTGGCCAGGGATTGATTCGCCTCTTGGGCCAGTTTGCGCGCGGTGATGTCGCGCTCGATGAAAAACACACTGGTCGGAACGCCGGCCTTGTTTCTTAGGGCTTCGATGTTGATCTCCGAAAAAAACCGGGTGCCATCCTTCCGCAGGAGCTGGTATTCCTCCGGCCCGGTTTTTTCCCCGCGCATGATCGCCTGCAAATGAGCGGCGGCCTTTCCATGATAGGCCGGGTTCAGAAATTCGAACATGTGGCGGCCGACAACTTCGTCCAGATGCTGGTAGCCATGCATGGCCAGTGATTTGCCAGAGGCAAACAGGACAATCCCATCCAGGGAAATCATGGCGATGCCGTCCGGGGAAGTGTTGATGATGGTGTGCCACTTTTCTTCGCTGATGCGCAACGCCTCCTCCGCTTGCCGGCGCTGGTGCTCCCGGTCAAAATTCTGCAGGGCGAAGGAAATATCCACCGCTACCTCCTCCAACAGCATCGCTTCCTTTTCGCCGAAAAACGCCTTCTCCGTGGCATAGACCGTCAACGCGCCCCAGACCTTGTCGCCAGCGCGGATGGGCGCGGAAAACGCGGAAGCCCAGCCTTGCTTTTCCGCAGCCTCACGCCAAGGCAAGGTGTTGGGGTCCGCCAGATAATCATTGCAACGGTAAGGCCGGGCCTCGCGGATGCACCGGCCGGTGGGACCGTTCCCTTCAGGCCGGTCATCGGCATAAATGCGGATGGACTGCAGATAGCCCGTGTCATCGCCCCATTGCGCCACGGGTTTGACCGCCATGGTCTCACGGTCCAACATGCCGATCCACGCCACCTTGCATTGACCAAACTCGACGAGCGCCCGGCAGATTTTCACAAACAATTCATCCTGGGAACGCACCCGCACGATGCTTTGGTTGGTCTGACTCAACGCGGCATACAGGCGTTTCAGCCGTTCGACCTCCTTTTCATGCCGCTTGCGTTCGGTGATGTCATGGGAAATGCCGAACAGGCCGATGACTTGATTCTGCGGATCACGCACCGGTCCCTTGGTGGCCAGAAACGCGCGTCGCTCGCCCGCAATCACCAGTGATTCCTCCCTCGTTTGCGTGGTGCCGGCTTCCATGATCTGGCGGTCACCCTCCATGAGCATGCGTGCATCCTCCGGGGGAAAAATGGCGGTGTCATCCTTGCCCAGGATTTCCTCCCGGGATTTGCCAACAATGCGCGCCGTGCCGGAATTAAGCATCAAATAGCGTCCCTCAAGGTCCTTGACGAAGACCGCGTCCGGCGTGCCTTCAGTAACGGCCTGGAGCAGAGCCTGACTGCGACGGATTTGCTCCTCGCTTTCCTTCAGCGCGAGCCGGGCCTGTTCACGCTTGCGCAATTCGGCCCGCAACAGACCAGACAGCAACAGAGCGGTGACGATGACAAAGGCCAACCCCTTGATCATGGACCAATACGTGAGCGCACCGGCATCCGGCAGCAGCAGGCCCAACAATTCGTCGGACAGCAAGATCCACAAACCCGCGAAGAGCGCATACGTCAGCACAATCCGCACAATCGCCCGGTTGATGGAGTTTTTCATAGCCTGAAGAGAATTTGCCGGCAGAAACGGGCGGAAGCCAGTGCCTGATGCACCCTTAATTTACAGCCGATATCTGGCCGGCTACGGTATATCCACGGCAGCCGCCAACGCATCAAACATGCGAACGGCGTCAAAGTTATTTCAGTTCCCAGTGCAGGCCCTACCATGGGCCCAATTTAGTGAGCAGGATGCGGCATTCAAGCTTTTTAATTGACCGCCAGATTGACTGGTCGGCAACAAGCCACCCCCTCAAAAAACTACTCCTCCACGAGAAAACTCCGAACCGTGCCAGAATTTCAATATCGGGCCAGTTGGTCCGTGGAGAGCAGCTTCAGGTGTGCCTCCCCGGCAATGGCCACCAGCACATAATCGGCACCGGCTTCACGGCAGGTGATGGTCAGCTTACTGGCAGCCGAGTGATTCGAACTGTTGGCGGGATAAACCTCATCCGTGTCGCCGGGGGCGAGCGTGGCATTATTCAAAACCACAAGCGCGCCGCGACTGCTCACGGTGATGCCTTGAATCCTAAGCCGCGGGTCGCCCTCATCAATCGTGCGCACCAGATTGGCTGGCCAATGGCCTAATTGATATTCGTGCTCCAAATCCTGGGCCTCACGAACTTCACCGGGCTCGAGCAGCACCACGAGCCGGTCCAGATTGGGTTTCAGCCCCGGCGAAAACTGGCCGGCGAGTTTCAACCAGGCATACGCAGCGATCAGGTTGGTTTGCACACCTGTTCCGGTTTGCAGCGCCTCCGACATTTCAATGCACGCCTGCGCATTACGATTGGTGGCAGCCACAAATATGAAGCGAAGACCCTCGGAAGATTTCAGAATCCGCTCCCGTCCCTGGCTGTTTTTTGCCTGGGTCAACAACAGGTCCCCGGCGGCAAAAGCGCCCTCGACGTTGCCAGCCTTGGCGGACTGACGAAAAGCCCACAAGGCTTCATTCATCTGGCCATTCTTTAAAAACGTTTTGCCATCCGCCACCAATTTGACGGATTCCGTATTCGTAGCTGGCTGTCCCGCCGCCGCCGACCAAGCTCCGGAAAGACAGGCGAGGTTTAACAACAGGATTTTGACGAATGACGTTTTCATTTGGCAGTGCGGGTAGAAGGCAGGTCGGACAACTTTATCCAGTCCGCAGAATTTTCCGGCCGGCAAAGGGTTTCTGCGTCGAGCAAGCCCCCGGCATTCAGGTCAGCAACCACTTTTACCGGGTAGGGTCCGCTGATCTGGTGTTTGTAGAGCAGGAAGCAGCCAGCTGTAGGCGAAACGGCGGCAGCGGCTTTCACGGCAGGAGCCAGCGGAGCCGCAGAAGCATGGCCATTAAATTGTAAAGTGCCGATCACCGACGCAGCCACCAACCCGACCGCCGCCAGCATGGCCAGAGCAATTTTCAAATAGGGCCGGCGATATACTTTTTTTCTGGGGATGGAAACCGGATTGGTGAAAGCCTTGGAATTTTGGATCAGCCGGACGGCGTCGCTTTCACTGATCTGCGAACGAAGGGCGAAACAATGTTCCGGATCGCCCAACTGGCCATAGTGCAGAACCTCGGCCTCCTGCGACCGCCAGATCACCTGCCAGGGCAGTTCACCGAGGTCGGAATTCAGCGGCGGCAGCGTGTTGCTGGTGGCTTTGAGCAGGGTGTAAAGCCAGTGGCCGTTCTCGTTCTCCACATAAACGCGACCCTGAACGACCTCGTCGAGAATCAGGCTGGTGCAGGTTTCCTCCAGGTTTAAGGTGGAAAAGAGCGCCCGCACGCTGGCTTCGTTTTCCTCCGCCGGCGCATCGAACTGGCTGATCTCGCCGTTGACGTAATAACAAAACAGCCGCAGCGTGTTTCCGAGTTTTTCGGTGAAGAGCACGCCGACCAGGCGGGGATTGATTTCGATCCCCAAGGCTTTTGGTTGTTTCGTCATGAATGGCTCCCGGATTATTTCTTGGTGCGATTTTTATTTGGTGGTCAACTCCTGCCAGGAAGCCGGGATGTAGCCGAGGCCAGGACCATTGACCCGGAGGCTTTCATCGTAATGGAATCGGGCGTTGCCGTTCAGCTTGCAGCTATTGGCAATGAGCGAGCCAACGTAGTCGTAGTGATCATTGCCGCCACCGCCGAAGCTGAAATCCGCTTGGGGGGCATAAATGGTTCCCGAAAACGCGGCGTTCCCGCCAAAATTAATGCTGGTGAGCGAGGGCAATCCGTAAATGCCCAGATAGTGCGCGTTTTGCATCTGGTTGTTGATGGTCGCCTGGCCAGTAAGACTGACCGACGGGCCAGCCACGTAAATGGTGACCTTGCTGGCGTTGGTGGTGACGGTGAGTGTCTCGCTGCCGCTCATGTTGATATTGCCGCTCACATAGAGCACAACATTGGGAGCATTGATGGTCAAATTGTCATAAATGCCGAAGATGGTGTAATTGCCACTGTTGGTGATGATGTTATTGGCGGGCACATATTGCCAGGCGCTGGCCCCGGTCGGCAGCACCACATCAGGAAAGACCACGTTCATATCGTTTTTGACATAGCCCGGTTGGATGCCGGAGCCAGATTGCGGTAGCGGGCCGACGTAGCCGTTATTGCCGACGGTAGCCGTGCCGCCGGGACCGGTGTCAAGATGGCCATAGATGTTGGCCTGGCCGACGGAAATCGCCCCGACCAAGGAAGAGTCCGTGGCCACATCGCCGTTCGCCCGGGCTTTGGCGCTGCTGTAAACGCCAAAAGCCCAGTTCGTGACCCACGTGCTGTAATTCGTGATGGTGGAATCAAAGCTGTCCACCCGGATATTATTGCCATTCAAATCAATGTTCTTCTTGGTGGTAATGGCTCCCGGAAACAGAGCCGAGTAAGTGGCCCTGACTTGCACCGTGCGGCTCGCCGGCGCGGCGGAAAAACCAGTGATCCCGGCGGCCGCCAGCATGAACGGCGGCTGATAGGCGGCGCTACTCGCGCTACTGGAAGTAGTCCCCACGCAGGTGACAACCGGAGCATTGGAGATGGTGTTATCTATGGAAACGTCGTAGTAACCGAGCTTGGCATCCACCACCCGGTGCATGGTGTAAATATTGCCATTCACGGTCCAACCATCCTGCTGGGCCGAGGCGGCGGTGGACCAATCCGGCACCCGGGTGACATCACCGGCATATTTATTCATGAACGCCAGTGCGTCCTCGACGCCGGCTTCCGTGAGCACTACGGAGGTGTTCCAGGTTTGCGAGCGGGCGACCGTGCTGTATTCGCCCTGCGTGGCGAGCAGGCAGGAAGCGAGCACGGAACCGACGACCACCAGGATGATGGACGTCAGCACCAAGGCTCCGCCGTCGCGCCGTTTTGCCTTTGAGAGGATGTTAATTTTCATAGGTGGTTTTGATTCGTTGGTTCTAGTTACGGATGCAAATCTGGGCGGTCTGAACGCTTTCGGTATTCAGCTTGGCCCCTAAAATCTTGCGGGAACACCGCCAACTGACGCTGATGAGTTTGGTATCCGCAGGCGAGCTGGCGGGGAGGAATTGAAAATTGTTGGTCGGGTTGCGCTGATAATTACTGAAGTTGAGATAATCGCATTGGGTCAGCATCACGGTGGTGGCGCCGTTAATCGTCCGCGTGAACTTGTTGCTGCCATCCCAGGAATAAGTGATCACGGCGCTGGTCAGCAGGTTGCTCACCGTGACCTGCCGGCTGCTGATGGACGTGACCGTGGCGGTATTACGCAAATCCCGGCTCATGGCGTCCAAGGTGTTGCAGCTCGCCTGGTTCAGATCGCAATAATTGCCGATGGCCACCATCGAGCTATTCACCACCGCGCCCGTGGGCAGCATGGATCCCAGCACGACCGTGCCCAGCGAGATGCCCACCATCAATTCCAACAGGGTCCAACCCCGGCGGGACTGGGACCGTTTACCACGCGGCAACAATGTATTTTGGAGTTTCATAATCAGATTCAGTGGTAATAGATGTAATTCTGCATCCCGAATTTTGCGACATAGGTGCTCATGGAACGCGTGTGCGTGGTGGGCCGGCCATTGCCGCCATTGGTCCAGGTGACCGAGACCTTGACCAGCGCAAAGTTGGAACCATAGCTGGCCGCCGGGCTGAGAGTGGGATTGGGCGTGATCGTCATGGTCCCGAAATAAACCGTGCTCTTGTTCGTCGTCGAGTTCATGCCAAGCGGATAAAAAGTATCGGTGAACGTGGGCGGCACGACATTGGTGTTGAATAACTGGCTGCTGCTCCAGGCGCACAAGCGCAACCCTTCCATCCGCGAGACGATGATCTGCGTGGCCCGCAAATTCTCCCGCGTGGACTGCAACAAGCCAAACGTGGAGTTGATGCCCGAAAACAAAGCTGCGTAGATGATCGCGATCACCACAGCGGCAATCAACACCTCGAGCAGAGAGAAAGCTTTTTCTCTTGCCCGCCCCGCGCTTTGATATTTAAAATTGAGCCGCATAAAAAATTGTGGATTTAACCTAACCGATCGCCTGACTGACCTTCGCCGCTAAATCCGGCGCCCGGCAACGACCACACCGGCCGGCTGACCAAGTCAAGGAATGTCCACATCACGTTCATCACGATTGAATTTAACAGGGTTTTAACGCCGGTGAATTCGAATGCATTGAATGATGCCCGATTTGCATTAAGCGACGAAAACCGGGCCCGATCCACCTGATTTATCAACTGGTTTGGCTTCATGCGGCGACATATTTTTGCGAGTCGCCCACTGCCAGCGAGGGGGCCCGGCGGGCGGCTGCCAGCAGTTCGATATGCGCCTCAAGCTCCGCCTCCATTCGCTTGCGCTCCTCAATTTCCGTCTCCAGCGCCTCAATGGTGCGCGTCAGATACACCGTCTTTTTTTTGACTTCCAATTCCAATTCAGCCCGCAGCCGGATGGATTCCTGCTCAATCCGCAAGCGCTCCGTGAACAGCGTCTCGATATGCGCCATGCCGGCCAGCAGCAACAGGGAGACCAGCGAATACATCACTTCAATCATGATGGCCGACTGGGTGCCGGCATCGGATATGGCCACGGATTGTGTCAGGTGCAGCAACGCCATGAGCGCAAAGGCGCAAAAGAGCGACCACCCAACCCGCTGTGGCCCGAAGATGCGGTTCAAACGCAGGGCGTAACCGGCCACGACGAATTGCAACAGGCCAGCAACCACGTTCAAAGTGTCCAAGGTATTCATAGAATTTTTACAGGTTTAACAGCACCACGGCTGCAATCTGTAAACATTTATGACACTTGACGATTTGGAAGACACTCAAGGAATTTACCCTATTTCGGGTATCGGCGTTTATTGCGACAGCCGATGCGGGCAGACTGACCAGTCATTCAACGGGGTCCTTGATCACCCTTCGGATCCGGACGGGTGTGGATAAAATGTGCGCCAGACGAGCGATCTGGACGATTTCCCAGCCGGATAGTCCAGCAATACCGGACTCCGGCAATTTCAACCGACAAATAACTGGCACATCCTATTGCTGAACTTTTGGCGGCTGATTCAACAGCAGCCAATACATCCCCAAATCCCCCACGGCGGAGGCGAAACCCTCAAAATTCACTGGCTTGACGATGTAGCTGTTAACGCCTAGGTGGTAACTTTCCACAACATCTCTCTGCTCCTTCGAGGAGGTGAGAATGACGACCGGGATGGCCCGGGTGCGCGGATCATTTTTGATGCGCTTCAAGACTTCAAACCCATCCACCTTGGGCAGTTTCAAATCCAGCAGGATCACCTTGGGCACGCTCTCCATTTTGCGTCCCGCGTGCGCGCCCTCGCAAAAAATAAATTCCAGCGCCTCCGCTCCGTCACGGGCCACCTGGATTTTATTGGCGAGGTTCGCCTTGCGCAACGCGCGCAAGGTCATGTCCAGATCATCCTGGCTGTCTTCTACCAGCAGGATTTCAATTTCATTACCGGCGTTGTCATTATTGATTGCATTCATGGTTTGACTTTCTCTTCCAGAAGGTTTTCCGCCAAAGTGAAATAAAAGGTTGCCCCACGATCAACGGCCGCCTCCGCCCAGACACGTCCGCCATGGCGGTGGACGATGCGCTGGACGATGGCCAGCCCCACGCCCGTGCCTTCGAACTCGTCGGCACGATGCAGCCGCTGAAACACCCCGAATAACTTGTGCGCATACTGCATGTCAAAACCCGTTCCGTTATCACGCACGAAATACACCGTCTCCTCATTTTGACGCACCTGGCCGGCTTCCACCACCGCCGGCTGGCGACCGCGTGAATATTTGATGGCATTGGACAGCAGGTTGATCCAGACCTGCTTGAGCAACGCGGGGTCGGCATGACACGGCGGCAAATTTCCAATGCGCACCTCCAGTTCCCGTCCCTCACGTTGCGGCTTCAATTCATCCAAGGCATTCTGAACGAGCTTGGACAAGTCCACATTCTGCCGGTTGAGCAGCTGGCGGCTCAGCCGGGAAAACGCCAGCAGATCATCAATCAATTCCCCCATGCGCTGCCCGCCATTGCGGATGCGCTCCAGATGACGCCGTGCAGCCTCGGGCAATTGCGGGCCGAAATCTTCCAGCACGATGCCCGCAAAACCGTTCACGGCGCGCAAGGGCGCCCGCAGATCGTGGGAGACGGAATAGCTGAACGCCTCCAATTCCTTGTTGGCCGCCTGCAACTGCGCGGTGCGCTCGATCACGCGCTGTTCCAGTTCCGCGTTGAGCCGGCGGATTTCGCCTTCCGCCAGCTTTTGCGCCGTCACATCGAACAGAATCCCCTGCGAGCCGATGATTTCGCCACCCGAAGCAAAGACCGGAGTCTTGACCGCACGGAAAAAAAATTCCCGGCCGTCCGGGTGGATCTGCCGTTCCTCGACATCAATGAGCCGTCCGGTCTGCATGATCTGTGTGTGATGCGCCACCCCATTGGCCACCAAACCAGCGTCGGTTAGTCCCAACTCCGAGGCCGTATTGCCCAGAAACTGCTCTGCCGTCATCGCTTTCATTTGGCACAACGACGCGTTGACAAACACATAACGACCCGCCGCATCCTTGCGGAACACGCCGGCCGGCATCTGCTCAACCAAGGAACGATACAACGCCCGTGATTCGCGCAAAGCCTCCTCGGCATGCTTACGTTCGGTAATGTCCTCCACGACCGCCATGTAAAAATCAGGGGCTTCGCCGGGCGCCCAGAGCGGGACGACGGTAAGCGACGCCCACACTATTTCGCCGTCCTTGCGGAGGAATCGCTTCTGCATGGTGTAGTGCCGGATTTCGCCGGCGATCATCCTTTCCATGTTGGCCAGGTCTGCCGGAAGGTCATCCGGGTGAGTGAAGCGCTTGAAATTCAGCTTCACCAGCTCATCCTGCGGATAGCCCAAGATGTCGCAGTAGCGCTGGTTGACGCTGCTAAAGCCGATGTCTGCCACGCTGCCCTGGGCGATGCCCACGGGAGATTGTTCGAACAGTGCCCGGAAACGCGCTTCGCTATCTCGCAAGGATTCTTCCACGCGTTTCAATTCATCCACATCCGTATTGGTGCCGAACCACTGCACCACCTTCCCCTCCGCATCCTTCAACGGCAGGGCGCGCGTCAGGAACCGGCGAAACTGGCCATCCGCTCCGCGCAATGGGAAATCCATTTCAAACACCTGCCCGGCGGCAATCGCCGCACTCCATTGCGCTATCACCTCCGGCAACACCTGCGGATCATGGACGCTCTGCCATCCCCAGCCCTCCATCTGTTCCGGCGTCGTGCCGGTGTAATCATACCAGCGCTGGTTATACCATGTGATAAATCCATCCGCATTCGCGATCCACGCCAGTTGTGAAATGGAATTGGCCAGCGTGCGGAAGCGTTGCTCGCTCTCCTTCAAGGCCTCGACCGCGTGCCGACGCTCAGTGATGTCGCTGAAAAGGACAGCGACTTTTTGGCTTTGTGGCCCATCAATACGGTAGGCATACACATCGTAATAACGCTCCAATTCCTTTGCCTCGTTTTCAATGTGAGCCGACTCTCCGGTCAGCGCGACTTTGCCAAAAGTTTCAAACCAATACGGTTCGAGATTGGGAGCCAGCTCGCTGACCCGCTTTCCCGAGGCATTTTGCCATCCGGTCTGCTTTTCAAATGCCGGGTTAATTTCCAGAAAACGGTAATCCACAGGTTTACCGTTCGCATCAAAGATCATCTCGATCGTGCAAAATCCTTCGATCAAGGTATTGAACAGGTTGCGATATTTTTCCTCAGACTCGCGCAAAACCGCCTCCGCCCGCTTGCGCTCGGAAATATCCACCACGGTGGTCAATTCCTCAAAGCTGCCATCGGCGCGTTTCCGGCGTTGGAAAGTAAACGCCACCCAGACTATTTTGCCATCGAGCCGAAGATAGCGTTTTTCCAATGAGAATCTGCCCGTTTTGTCCTCCGCCAACTGGTTGGCAAGTTGCGTTTGAAACACGAAGTCATCGGGATGGGTAAGTCGCCGATAAATATCCGGAAGCTCGTCCTGTTCGCGAGTCAGACCGCAAATCTGCAGATGGGCTTCGTTAATGATGCGCGAGAAGGTCCCATCCGGCTGCTGAATGGAAAAAGCAATCCCGATCGGCACCGACTCAAAAATCAACTTGAAGCGCTCTTCACTCTTGCGCAAGGCGTCCTCCGCCAGCTTGCGTTCAGTGACGTCGCGCGCCACGTTCGACGCCCCGATAATGTTGCCGGCCCCATCCAGAATAGGCGAGATCGTCACCGAAACATCCACACGCCGACCGTCTTTCCGGACCCGGATGGTCTCACAGTGACTCACGCTCTCGCCCCTTGCGATCCGCGCCAGCAGGTCGGCTTCTTCATTCACAAGTTCCGGCGGAAACAGCGTCAGCATGGGTTTGCCAACCATTTCGGCGGTGGTGTAACCAAACATTTTTTCCGCGCCCGCATTCCAACTGGTGATGATGCCGTCCAGGGTTTTGCTGATAATGGCGTCATCGGAGGAATTGACGATGGCGGCGAGACGCAATCTCATTTCCTCCGCCCGCTTGCGTTCCGTGATGTCCGTGCCGTAAATCCGCACCCTGCCGGTTTTCGCGATGTAGCTGATGGTTTGAGCGAAACAGGATTCCCCCACATCGAGTTCGCGCCGTAACACGTCCTCCGGGCTGGCACGCAAAGTCTCCACCAATGCAGACAGCCCGGCGAGGTAGGGATGATTTAACCCCCGGTCTGGCAGGTCCGGAAAGCCCCGGAGCGCCGAGGAATTCACATAGTTCAATGCGCCGTTGTTCGGATCCAGCTCAACGATGGGATTGGGATTCTGTTTCGGGAAGGAGGCAAGCCATGCATTCTTCTCCTGGGCCGCCTTGCGTTCGGTGATATCCGCGCGGATGGCCACATATTGGCGCGGTTTTCCGTCATCGTTCAGGAATGGCATGATGGTCGTGTCCACCCAATAGAACGAACCATCCTTCGCCCGGTTTTTGATCTCACCATGCCAGACTTTACCGCTGGCAATGGTCGTCCACAAATCACGGATGAATTCCTTGGAGTGATGGCCCGAATTGATGATACGGTGGTCTTGGCCGAGCAGTTCTTCGCGGGAATATTTTGAGATCGTGCAGAACTTGTCGTTGACGTAGGTGATCTTCCCCGACGGATCGGTGATAGCGACAATCGCGTGCTCATCGAGCGCGGCCTTCAAATCGCCAACTTCCTTGAGCGAGGCTTTTAATTGTCCCTCCGCCCGGCGGCGCTCAGAGATTTCCGCCTCCAGATTTTTCGTGGTATTGACAATCTCCTGCGTCCGTTTCTGAACCATTATTTCCAATTCATCATACGCCTTGCGCAGGGCATCGGGGCTGGGCAGAGCCAGCGCTTGAGGAATCAATTTTACCAGTAAAATCGCGGTCGGCACCGATGCCAGCGCCGTGATGGCCTTGATGCTGCCCGACAGCCAGTAGTTGGCGTGCCAGATGTTCCAAATCTCCATCAAATGCGTCGTGCCGCAGGCCAAAATGAACACCGCAAAACACACGAACATCCAATGGAATTTCAGGTCCTTCCGCTTGCGCACAAAATAAACCAGCGTGAACGGAATCGAGTAATAAGCCAGCACGATGAATGCGTCCGAAATGGCGTGCAGCGTGATCAGACTGGTCGTCCACAGATAACATCCACCGTGCGGCATGAATTCAGTGGATCCCATCATGTGGTCGAGCATGTTCATGACGTTAATGGTGTTTGCAGTGAATTACCCGATGATCGCAAGCAAATGAACAGTCTTGCGCCGTGTGGATTTGTCCTGCTGGCTGGTGTTTCCCGCGATTGGTATGTCCAGCCACTACGGACTTGAAGTCGCCAAGTTCTTGGAACGACGTGTTTGACGGTTGCTGTGTTCCCATAAAACGTCCTTTCCAATCTTGGTTTTCTACCAGCGCAAATCATGCCAGTGGTTAAAGCGGATTCATTCTCCATTTTTGGCCATGGTTTCATGCCAAAACACGCGCCATCCGTTATCACAGATGATAAACTTATTTTCACGATGGATAATTCATTGGCCTCTGCACCGTGCTTCCCACCCTGACTTCCTACGTCCGTCCTGCCGCTTCAAGCCTGCCAGCCTGACCTCAAAAACACTGGAACCATAACAACAGTCGGCTGCCTGCACAATAGACTATGAGTGACAAGCTTGCGACTCGAACTGTGATCAATAGCAAGCGACCACCAAAATAACGGGCACCTGAGACAATCCGTCCGCAGGTTTCAGAGCGGACGCGGGGCCATCGGCGGTTTCAGCAAGGCCCATTGCAGGCTCAACTTGGGCGTCACCTCGCTAAAATTATGAAAATCCACCGGCTTGGGAATGAAGGCGTCCGCGCCCAGCCGTTTGCAGGTGGCCAGATCACGCCCGCTGGTAGAGGCGGTCAGGACGATGACCGGAATCTTGCTGGTTCGCGGGTCGGACTTGATTTGGCGGAGAACTTCCAGTCCATCAATCTTCGGCAAACCAAGATCCAACAGGATTAACTCTGGGGACTGCTCCTGCCGGCGGGCAGCGAATTTGCCGGTGAAAAAAAGGAAGCTCAACGCTTCCGCCCCATCCCGCATCACCTCTATGCGATTGGCGATGTTCGCATTCTTCAGCGCCCATAGCGTCAAATCCACATCATCCGCCAGGTCTTCCACCAGCAAAATTTTGAGCAAGCCATCTCCCGCTCCCGACGGGTCGGAGGCCGGCGCAGGTGAATATGACAACAGGGATGGCACGGAAACCTCCAGCGCACGGGCCAGCTTTTCGATGCTCTCCAGTGAAACATTGCGGGCGCCGCGCTCCACGTCGCAGACGTAAGTGCGATGCAACCCCGCGCGTTCGGCCAGCTCTTCCTGAGAGATGCCGAGGCGCGTGCGCCAGGTTCTGACCGACAGTCCGAATGGTTTTTTGATATTGGCAACTCTCACAAATTGATTCGTATTCTATTCAGATGATATTAGCCCCTACAACAGACTATGAGTGACTAACATTTTCATAAATATGTTGCAGCTAACCCCATGCCAGCCCCAGCCATCAGGGAAATTCACCGAAGAGAAACGAGCAAGCCAGAAATACAAACCCACAAAACCGGTTCCAGACCCGCCATCATGTCGAAAGCGGAAAGTCGTCGAACCAGTCAAAACCCTTGTAAAATGGTCGGGGCGGGGAGATTTGAACTCCCGACCTCTTGCACCCCAAGCAAGCGCGCTAGCCGGACTACGCTACGCCCCGAACCATTGGAACGCGCATCATAAACCATCCCCGCCCCGTTTCAATCCAGAAGATGAACAAACCGCACCGGGATTTTTTCACCGCCCGCTTTACGGCTTTGCCTTGAAAGAGAATTTTTCTACGCTGGCAGCATGAATTACCGCCCCCTTGGAAGAACCGGCTGGAAAATTTCCGAAATCAGCTTCGGTGCCTGGGCTATCGGCGGCGCGTGGGGCAATGTGGACGACCAGGAATCCCTTGCCGCCTTGCACGCCGCCCTCGACGGCGGCGTGAACTTCTTCGACACCGCCGACGTTTACGGCGATGGCCACAGCGAACGTCTGCTTGCCAAATTAAAAAAGGAGCGGAAGGAAAAATTCTACATCGCCACCAAAGCCGGACGCCGCCTGCCCGTGCAAACGTCCGAAGGCTACAACCGCAAAAACCTAACAGCTTGGGTTAACCGCAGCCTCAAGAACCTGAACACCGACACCATTGACCTGCTCCAGCTTCACTGTCCGCACCCCGAAGTCTTTTATCGCCCGGAAGTCTTCGGCATCCTCGATGATCTCGTGAAAGCAGGAAAACTCCGCCACTACGGGGTGAGCGTGGAGAAAGTCGAGGAAGCGCTCAAAGCCATTGAATTTCCAAACGTCCAGTCCGTGCAGATTATCTTCAACATTTTCCGGCAGCGCCCGGCGGAACTATTCTTCGCCGAAGCCCTGCGCCGCAAGGTCGGCATCCTCGCACGCGTGCCGCTCGCATCCGGTTTGTTATCCGGCAAAATTTCTCGTGACAGCAAGTTCGCGAAGGACGATCACCGGAATTTCAACCGTCACGGCGAAGCCTTTGATCGCGGCGAAACGTTTTCCGGCGTGGATTTCGAAACTGGCCTGCGCGCCGTGGGCCAGTTGAAGCAACTGGTTCCGCCCGGCGCCACCCTCGCGCAACTGGCGTTGCGTTGGATCCTGGAATCCCCCGCCGTCACCTGTGCCATCCCCGGCGCGAAGCGTCCGGCGCAAGTCACGGAAAATATCGCAGCGTCCGATCTCAAACATCTGTCACCGGCGACCATGAAGAAAATCGGCGCCATTTACACCCGGCAAATCAAGCCGCTGGTGCATCACTATTGGTGAAGCACCTGCGACTTGTTTGGCACCGGGCTACCCGTTATTCTCCGCGTTTATGAATTTTGCTTTCACGAAATACCACGCGCTCGGCAACGACTATATCGTCATCAACCCGAAAGATTTGCCCGCGCCGCTGACGACCGAACAGGTCAAACTCATCTGCCATCGCAATTTCGGCGTCGGCTCGGATGGCATCCTGCTCGGTCCCCTGCCCTCCACGACCGCCAAATGCGCGCTGAAGATCTACAATCCCGACGGCAGTATCGCCGAGAAGAGCGGCAACGGCGTCCGCATCTTTTCACGATACCTCTGGGACACGAAGTTCGTCGGCAATGACGAGTTCGCCCTCCAGACCGACGGAGGCATCGTGCGCTCGACGGTGTTTGACGGCGGCAAAATGGCGCGTGTCGAGATGGGTCATGTCAGTTTCGACAGTGAAAAGATTCCCGTCGCAGGCGCAAAACGCGAAGTCATCAGTGAAAAGATTTCCGTCGGCGGGCGTGAATTCACTTTCTGCGCCGCGACCATCGGCAATCCGCATTGCGTGCTACCGCTGCCGGAAATCAGCGCCAAGCTTGCACACGAATTCGGTCCGCTGCTTGAAGTGCATCCCAATTTCCCGCGCAAGACCAACGTGCAGTTCATGAAAGTCCTCGATCGCGCGAACATCCAGATCGAGATCTGGGAACGTGGCGCGGGCTACACTCTGGCCAGCGGCAGCAGCAGCAGCGCCTCGGCGGCTGTCGCCCACAAGCTCGGCCTCGTGGATCGCAGTGTGTCGGTGCATTGCCCGGGCGGCATCATCAAAATTGAGATCGGCGACAACTTTGCCATTCAGATGACCGGCAGCGTGACGCGTGTTTCCGAAGGCGTGATCTCGCCAGAAATTTTCACGATAAAACTCAGTTGAGTTTTTGCTTAGAGCAGGCCAGCTAAACCGTGTCGCGCCAGCACGTCTTTCACCTTCACTGGCAGACCGGTTTTGGTGGATTCCTCCATCGCTTGCATCAACGCGACGGTGACAATCCCTTCGCGCACATCCGGCTTGGGGGCTTCATCGGCAGCGAGGCAGCGGGCGAAGTATTCGATGTAGTTCTGATACTCGCCCGCGTGGTGTGAATGGCCGCCGAAACGGAAGAAATAATCATCCTTGTCCTCGAACGTCTCAACGCAGGATTGCTCGCCGATCTTCCACGCATATCGCAGGTCGTAGTAATCGCCCTGACTCGCGCCGTTCGCGCAGCGGAGAATGCAGCTCATGTTGCTGTCGCGCTGGAGCGGAATTACGGGGCTGTTGTAAGTGCCGCTGATCCGCGCGAGAATTCCGCTGGCAGATTTAAAGATGAATTGAAATGTGTCGTCATTCTTCAGCCCCAGCTCGCGCCCGTTCGTGCTCAACGACGAATAGCCCATGACTTCCGCAACGTCCGGCAGATACCAGCGCAGCAAATCCACCGGGTGACTCAAGCCGCCGTAGAGCCATTTGAAAGAATCCGTCTTCGCCCAACCCTTCTTAAGAAACCAGCGATGGTCGGCGTTGTAATACGCTTCCAGCGTGATGATGTCGCCAAACGCGCCGCTCTCAAAATGTTTCCGCTGACGTGCGAAGGGCGCGAAGAATCGTGAGCTTTGGCCAACCATCACCGCCTTGCCGCTTTCCTTTTGCGCAGCGATGACTTCCTGAGCCTGCGAAAGGTCATTGAGAAACGGCTTCGTGCAGATGACGTGCTTGCCTGCGCGCAACGCCTTGATGACATGCGTCGCGTGCAGATGATCCGGCGTGTAAATGCCGACGACGTCCACCGCCGGATTCGCCAGCAATTCATCCAACGAGGTCGTGAAATTATTCAGACTGAACTCGTGGCATCGTTCCTTGCCAAGCTGCTCGTTGAGATCACAAAGCTGGATCACATTCCACAACTCGCTGTTCAGCGCGCCGGAAATGATGCTCCGCCCCTCGCCGAGACCGAGAACGCCGAGACCAAGTTTCTTCATAAATCAAAATCCTATGGAAACGCCGCCGTCCACCGGCAGCACGACACCGGTGACAAACTTCGCCGCCGGACTGCACAGATAAACCGCCGCCCAGCCAATGTCGTCCGCGTCGCCCAGCCGGTTCAGCGGCGTGCGGCCGAGAATCTTCGCCTTGCGCGCCGGGTCGCCATCAAGCGCCTTCGCGGACATTTCGGAATGAATCCATCCGGGCGCGATCGCATTCACGCGAACGCCGCTCGCACCAAATTCCACCGCCAAGGTTCGCACCAATCCGACGTAAGCCGACTTCGCCGCCGCATACGCCACAACTTTATTGATGCCAAACAGCGACGCCATCGAAGCCGTGAAAATGATCGACCCGCTCCTGCGCGGGATCATGCCACGCGCCACTTCACGCGTCAGTGCGAACGCGCCAAAAACGTGTGTCTGCATCACCGACGCAAACTCAACATCGCTGGTTTCAACGGCGTCCTTTTTCAGATGAATTCCGGCGTTGTTGATGAGGATGGAAATTGGTCCGGCGAGTTTTTCCGCCTGCTCGACGAGTGCGGGAATGGTTTCCAACTTCGTCACGTCGCCCACGAGCGCAAAAGCATTTTGCCCGAGCGATTCAGCAGCCTTGGTCAATTCATCTTTGCGCCGGCCAACGAGAATGACCTTTGCGCCAGAGGCCACGAGGCATTTTGCCATGCCTAGCCCCAGTCCACTGCCGCCGCCGGTGATGAGCGCAGTCTGACCGGCGAGATTGAAGGCGGGGTTCATTGTAGGATCGTTCATGAGTGCGTCTATTGTTGAAACATGGCCAGTTCAGTCAAGAATTCATCCTTGAAACTGAAACCCCAGCCAGCGCCCTCATTTGGATAAGCGAAGCCATCCTGCATCCGGATCGGGTGCGTGATGAGATCGTCCACCCAATCGAATGATTCGGCGCCATAGGCGTTCGGCACGGTCATCAGCAGTGGCACATCGTATTCCTTGTAATAGTGCGGCAGCACCGGAATGTGGTGCGCGTGGGCAAGCGCCGCCGAGGCGCGCCAGGCCTCGACGCTTCCGAGCCGCAGCAAATCCGGCTGCCAGAGATCCAGCGCGTCGCGACGGATCAATTCGCGGAGGGCCACCGTGTCGAATTCGCGTTCGCCAGTAGCGATAGACATGCCGGCCTGACGCCGCAATTGCGCGTAGCCGTCGTAGTCCGTCCGATTCAGCGGCTCCTCAAACCAGGCAATGCGCAACGGCTGCGCGGCCCGGGCCAACTCCAGCGCGGCGGGCAAGATCATTCCCTGGTTCGCATCCATCATGATGCGGACGTGTGGCCCGACGATTTCGCGCGCCTTCGTCAAACGCTCGACATCCCGCTGGAATTCAGGTGAGCCCACCTTGACCTTCACCGCGCGAAAGCCGCGTTTCACATATCGCGTCACCTCATCCAACAATTCCGGTATCGAATACGAAAGCCAGCCGCCGCTGCCGTAGAGCGGCACGCGATCATGATACACACCGAACATTTTCCAGACGGGAACGCCAAGCGTTTTCGCCCAAGCGTCCCACGTCGCAAGATTCACCGCCCCGGCGGCCCAACGATGGATGCCGACATTGCCAAAATATTCACTCTCCCGTTCGTGGTGCGCCAGAAATTCGCCCGTGCGACTCACTTCGCGCCCAAGCGCCATCGGCGCAATGTCCCGCAGCGCACCGAGAATTGCCTCCGGTGAATAATGAAACGCCAGCAGATGACCGTCGCCCGAAACACCATTATCCAGTTCGATCCGCGTGACGATAAAGGCGATTTCAGAAATCGCATGTGTGCTGTCGGAAATCGGCTGCGACCGCGTGGAAACCGCCCGGAAATAAGTGATGCGCTTGATCTTGGGCATGGCTCAAATCATTTTGCCTTTTGTTTGTCGGGATGCACGCCCTGCTTGGAAAGGTAGTTGTTGATCTTGCCTTTGTAGCGGTTGAAGATCGCCGATTTTTCGTCCGAGCTGCCGCCGTCCATCGCCTCCTCTCGAGCCTCTTTCAGCAGCCGTAAAATTTCCTGCTTGTTCGTTTCCGACAAATCAGAATAGGCCGCGCAATAGCCGGCGAACGTGAACTGCACCTTGCCGTAAGTCATCTTGTCCTTCACCAGCTCGATTTGTTCCGGCGTCAGATTCTCTGCCAGTCGGGACAGAAATTCGGCGTGCAAGGTTTTAAGGGAAGCGCGGATTTTGGCGGTTGCTTCCTGGTCCGCCCGCGCTGCCTTGAGTTTGGGATCATTTGCCTCATGCCACGCGTTAAGGGCCCGATACTGTGCCATGATGATGTCGTGAACCCGGGCCACCTTGTTCGTGTCGCTCAAGGCCAGAATTTTCAGAATGTCAGCGGTGCGATCTTCAATGGCGGCGGTGTATTTCGCCTCAGTCTGTTCCGGAGTCAGTTTGGTTTCCGTTGCGGTCTTGTCTTTGGCGCTGGCAGGCAAGACCATCAACGATCCGAGCGCGGCGAGCAGAAATATTTTTTTCATAGGTTAGTTTTGGAAGTTGCGTTTGGACTGTTCAGCACACCTTTGAGAAGCTCAGGCGGCACTTCGAACGCCGTGCCGTGCTTATGGTTTTCGGGAAATGAAACTTCCCGGGTCACATCGGTGAAGTTCTTGAAATCGCGCGTCTTGACGGCGCCATAGACCTTCTCGCGATAGGCATCAAAATAAATCAGCCAGTCTTTGCCAACTTTCAACGCGCATGGGCCTTCGGTAAATTTTTGCGTGAACGGCTTGGATTCATCCCGCCACGGACCCAGCGGTGAATGTGCAAATGCCACGCGCAGGTCCAGTTCGGGACGCGAATTATCCTTGTTGAGCAGCGCAAACCTTTTTCCGTCCTTCAGAATGAAACCGTCAATCACGCTGAAACCCGGATCGAAAAATAATTTCGCGGGCGCAAAGTTCGTGAAATCGCGCGTCGTCGTGAAATAGAGCCGGTGGTTATTGTCAGGTTTCTCCAGATAATCCGGGAAGCGGCCCGGAATGGTTGAGGCCCAAACGATGATGAACTGTTTCCCGCCAGCGTCATAAAAGATTTCCGGTGCCCAGACGTTCACCGTGGTCGGCTCATTGGTCATTACGGGAACGAATTTTTGTTCCGGCCAGTGGATCAAGTCCTTTGAACTCGCACAGCCGAACCCTTGATCCCCATGCCAGCCAGCCGTCCAGACCAGGTGAAACGTGCCGTCTGGCCCGCGCACAATGCTGGGATCGCGGAACTGTTTGCTCGCGCCGACGTTGGCTTCAAGGAAAGTCCCCGGCACATTCGTCCAGTGATAACCATCGTAGCTGTAGAGAAACCGAAGATATTTTTGATCCGCATCGCGAAACGAGGTAAACAGGTAAACGGGATGCCTGCTCCCTGTGCCCGGCATCGCTTTCGTAGCACATGAAACACCGAAGGCCAGAGACAAAAGCACCGCGATAACAGGTGACAGTTGCAAGAGTTGGCGGAACGAGGCTTTCATTGCACGGAGATTGCCCGATAAAAGCGCGCTTGTGGATTCGGAAATCCTGGCGGCGTGAAATTTTTGGCGGAAGCCGCGGCGGTCGTGTTCGTCCACGCGGTCCAGTGGATCAAATCATCCGAATACTCGAGGAGATAATAAAAGCCGGATTCGCCGGCGAACGACAACTGCGGCGTGTGATTGGTCACGACGAAGCCAAGCTGGGAAGTGGGCAACGCGCGGACATGGATTGCAATGGTATTGGTGTATGAAAAAAGTGATGCGTCGGTGACTTTAAATTGGAAGCCTCCCAGGCCGTAGAAATTTGCCGTTGGTGTGAACCGCGCAATTTTTCCGCCCGCCAGCAGGCTGACGGTTCCGTTGGTCGGATTGGAAACGGCATACACCGGCGAATTGTTCGTGAAGCCGCGCGTGAATTGGGTCAGATCCACATCCACATTCGCATTGCGATTTCCATCAATATGGATGGCGGCGAGCCAGTTCAAATAATCCTCGAGGTTTGAGTAGCCGTCGCCGTCAGGATCGCCGTTGTCGTCGGAAAAATCACCCGGGGTAGAATTAGGATTCAATCCCTTCATCAATTCCCACCAGTCCGGCAAGCCGTCATGATCAGAGTCGGCGGGCACGTTGTAAGTGGCGTAAGCCGGCCAAGGGAAATTGGGTGAATTGGTGGCGTCCAGCACATCCGTCTGCTTGTCAATGATGCCGGGCAGATTGGCGCTGGGCGAATCTTGCACAATGCCGTCAATGATGTAGGGGTTGCCGTTGGTGCCGATGTAATGCGTGGTGCGGTCGAGGACTTCGCCGACGATGCGCCGGTCAATCACGTCCGCCAGCGGGAGGTTGCAGCCGACATCGGACAGGACGAGTTTGTAGGCGTTGGTGGCACTCTGCGTGGCGACGTAGGAAGGAAAAATTTCCGCATTGGTCTGCACCTGCGCCTGCACGGTGGCACCATTCTGAAACCCGCCATTCAGCCAGTTGTTGGTAAAAAGGTTGGCTTGCCCGCTCACACCCGTCATCACATTACCGGTCATGTAATAGGACTCGGTCCCCCAATTCGTGACCAACGTGTCGAGTTTCAAAAGGTATTTCGCCGAGGGACTGGTGGAAAAAGATTTGTAGAAATTATTGACGTAATTGCAGCGCTGAACCCCGCCGTCCGTGGTGCGCGCCGTCCAGTTGTAAACGACGTTGTTGCGGATATCGAGCGAGCCGGCGTAATGCTGGCTTTGATCCAAGCCGCCGGCCAGCGACCAGTTCCGGTCGGTGGAATGGGCGATCAAGTTGTGATGGTAGCTGCCGATCTCGCCGCTGATCGAAGCGGCAAACCCGTGAGCCTGATAGCAATTGGTGCAGCCCGTGGCCGCCCGTTCCGCGTCGTTGTAGTGATACGAGTGTTGCAGCGGCTCGGAAATCACATTGTGCTGAAACGTGATCATCGCCGATTCGCTGCCGACCGCGCCGCTCTGACGCGAGCTGCTTCCCTCGTCCGTTGTCCAACTGATGGAGCAATGGTCAATAATCGAATTGTTGGCGTTGCCCAGGCCGATGCCATCCATCGCCTGCTTGCTCGCGTCACCCAGGCGGCAGCGCATGAAACGCATGATGACATCGCTGCAACTGCTCATGCCTGCGCGCCAGCCTGAAAGACAAATCCCTTCACCCGGCGCCGTCTGGCCGGCCACCGTCAGATAGCCATTGCCAATGACACAAGGCGAGTTGAGGCGGATCAAACCGGAAACGCGGAAGACAATCGTGCGCGGCCCGCTGGCCATAACCGCCGCCCGGTAGCTGCCGGGACCGCTGTCGTTCAAATTCGTGACTTCAATGACGGTGCCGCCCCGCCCGCCACGGGCGAAACGACCATAACCTTCGGCCGTCGGAAACGCCAGATGGCGCGTGCGGAACATCCAGACAAAGCCGTTGACTAGATTCGTCGCGCCGTTGGCGATGTCAACTTGATCCACGCGCCAATAATACGTCCGCCGGCTGTCGAGATTCGTCACACTCAACGTGCTGATAACGCCGTTGGCAGCCGCCGAGGTGCCTCTGTATTCCGGCGACGCTGGGGTCGCATTGGCCACCGTCGTGCTATTGGTCCCGAAATAAACCAAATTTGAAATCGCAAATGCCGCCGGCATCCAGCTCAAAGTCAAACCGCCGGCCATCGCTGAACCGGGCAATGGAACATCGTTATTGGCGAATGCGTGCTCGTCACCCGGAGCTGGAAAGATGGCCGTGGCGGTGGTGCCGGGAGCAAAAGGCCGGTCAACCTCAAAACCGTTCAACACCACAAAATCCAGCACGCTGCTGTGGTCGGGATCAAAATTGATGACCACCGGTTGGCCATCATAACTGTTGGTGACGGTGAAAAAGGCGAATCCGCACTGACTGTCGTTCGTCGCGTAATAGGTCGGCACATTCGTATAAAGCAACACGCCGCCCACGCTGATCAGGCACCGGCTCAGGGTGTTCGCGCCATGCCAGGTTCCGCCGGAAGCGGTGCCCCAGACGTCGTTGTGGTAGGTGGTGATCGTATGCACGCCGGCGGACAGTCCTGAAATGGTCAGGCTCAAGGCGCCGCCGTTGGTGTAAGGCCGGTCAATCAACAGCGCATCGTTCTTTTGATGCACCCACACGGCATCCTCGCACAAGCGCCACCCGGCGCTGGGATCGGTGCTGGTCGTGTTCCCGTTTTTGTTCGCGTAATTAGCATTCAGATAAATCGTCGAATCCACAATAGCTGGATCCGGCGAAGTCTGCGCGATTGTGCAACTGATGATGCTGGCAATGTTGGTGGCCACCGGCAGTCCGGAGTCCGGGTCCAGCGTGATCGAATAGTTGGTAAACGCCCGCGTGACCGACCGTTTGTCGCCGCTCAAATCAGGTGTGACATACCAAGGGGTGAATCCCGGCGCGGTGACATCAGACCTGACCGTGCCATTTAAGTCCACCTTGAATTCCTCGGCATTCGTCAACGCGAGTGCAAAGGCCAGCAGGCACAGGACAAAGAGCTCTTGTTTAAATCGTCTCATGGGGCAGGCCAGAAAATAGCACATCCACAGCCATTATCTTCCTCGGTTTTCTGCGAAAAACATTGATAAATATGCCGGCTGACATTTTCCGGAAAACTCAGCGGCGGAACTATCTCCTGACGCGTAACCATCCGACTTTCAGCCTCACAACCGCCGCACTGGCCGGGGGCAAAGTCAGTGTCAGGGCATTCGCGCTCTTGGCCACCGGGATTGTTGACCATGTGCCGTGCCAGCTTCCGTCTTTCAAAATCGGCGCGCCACCCAACCTCACCCCGGATGAATCGGCGGCAAGGTCATTGTTGGTGGCGATCAGAAAAATCGCCTGGGCGCTGTTGCCCGCCAACGGTGCGTCCAGTGTGATCTGCACTTCGCTATTGGTGGCGCCAATGCCGTGAGTTTTGTTTATGACCGTTACGCTAACGGTTTTCTGATCCACCCGATTGGCATAGGCGACCAGATTTTGATTCGTCGCGCAGGAAACATTTGCTGGCAGGGATTTCCCGTGACCTCCGAGAGCGAACAGCTTCAGCCCATAACCCAGCGGACGGACTTCGTAACCGTTCGCCGCGCTTACAAAAGCCGCGTAACGGCAAGGCAGCGTGATCGCACCACCCGTCCGATCGCCAGTGTGGAAGTTTAATCCCACCGCACCGCGAGTCGTCCACCAGCGCAGATAATCTACGCTCCACAACGCCGAGACATAACGGTCGCTCGCACCGTGCAACCCGCTAAACCAATAGCTGTTCACTTCCGAAAGCCGGAATGAAACCGGTGTGCCGGCTACTGATGATTTGATGCCTTGATAAATATTTTCGCAAATGTCGTAGGCGGCCGGCGACAACATCTTTTCGCGCGCGGCCGAAGCGTCCACCGGCACCAGCTTCGCCACATCTTTTTCGCCCGGATTTTTGTAGGAGCAGCCAAAGGCATAACTGTGCTGCGTGATTTGGATGAGCGGCCCTGCCGGAGCGCCGGAATGCCGCACCAGCAACGCGCACCATTCAGGCGAAGGATTGTCGTCCGGTCCGCAAAATTTCGCGTTCGGCCACGCGCCCAACATTGCGTCACGAATCGCCGTCCATTTGGCGAGAAAGATATTTGTGTCCTTGTAATAACCCTTCGGTTCATTGCCGATGGCGAAACAATCGAGCGTGCCGGCGTAATGCTTGCGGATGAATTGCGCGATGTGCGTCGCCGATTGTGGATCGCCATCCTCCAGTCGCACCGAGTAAATAACTTTTACGCCGGCGGCCTGCGCGAACTGGAAAAGCGAACGGATGTCCTCCTCGCCGGGAACCGGCCATCGTGCCGCATCCACCGAATTACCGCCTAGGCGCAGGCTCTTGATGCCCAGCGTGCGAAACATCCGCACCAACGGCTGGTTGTCGGGTCGGAAATAGTGCACGCCATTGGTTCCCGGCAGCAGCAAGCTGGTCTCATAACTCAAGCCCAGCGCCTCGGACGAGATTTCTGCGCCGGGATTTTTTGTCTCGACGGAGACCATCACGGGTTGGGCCCATGCCGCTCCCAGCATCAGCCAGACCCACAGTCCTGCGAGGCGGGAAACAAAACGCTTAATTCGCAGGCGCGGGCGCAAGCAATCTTGACACTTCATGCGGGTGAAACTAATTGACGCGCGGCAACCAGACCGACATTTCGGATGGCCCGCGATTCTGCCACACGGAATAAGGAATGAATTTCACGGCGATCGGTTTCAACGCCGTCGGGCGGACTTCGCGATACAATTTTCCACGCCAGTTCTCCCCGGCCCGCGCCAGCGCCGTGCCTTCGAGCACGACGATGCCGTCCAACAATCTCCGGTCATAACGCGCCCGCAACTGGATGTCCGCCGGGATCCGCACATCGGAGATCTTTACACCCGTCGGCAAATCCGGCGATTCCAGGCAATAGACCACCGGCCCGCGCTGGATGGCGACCTGGTTCAAATCGTCCTCGACCAGCGGATTCGCCTCCATCAGACGCGCCGGCATCGGCAAATCCAAATCCACGATGTCGCCCGGCTGCCACACGCGACGGATTTCAAAATAGCTTTCTGCTGTTGCCGCCGCTGCAGGACGATCATTCACCCGAACCGTCGCGCCTCTCGCCCAGCCCGGAATGCGCAGCTTCAAGGCAAATTCCTTTTGGCCGGACGCCTCGATCTTGATCCGCACCCGTCCGCTCCAAGGATATTCGGTTTCCTGCGACAGCTTGATGGTTTCACCAGCCAGTTCCGTCGCGAGCGAACTCCCGCCGTAAAGATTCACCCAGATGGCATCGTCGGATTTGGCGTAGCCGTAGCCTGACGATTCTGCAATGGTGCGAACGAGATTCGGTGGACAGCAAAACGAACTGACGAACGGCACGCGCGTCCGCGACCAGCGCAAGTCCACCGGCAGCGGATCGGTGACGCGCAGCGGATTCGTGTAAAAGAAATTGGTTCCGTCAAGGCTCACGCCCGAAAGCACGGCGTTGTAAAGCTCCAGTTCCACCACGTCCATGAACTTCGCGTCGCCCGTGGCCAGAAACATCCGCCAATTCCAGAGCGCGTTGCCGATATTGGCGCAGGTTTCATTGTGCGCCGTCGTGTTGGGCAGTTGATAATTCCGGCCGTAAGCCTGATGCACGCGTGTGATATGTTTTTGATCCTTGGAACCGTCCGGTGCCGCGCCATCGTAAAGCGCGCCGCAGCCACCGGTGATATACATTTTTTCCGTGACGACATTCGTCCAGATCTCCGGCAACGGTTTCCAATAACCGTGGTCACCGGTTTCCAGAAATAAATCCGCCGCGCCGGCATACAAATAATTGGCGCGCACAGCATGACCTTCCGCCTCTTGCTGCTGCTCGAAGGGAATCCGGTCCTGATTATCGCTGCCGCCGTCGGTGATCTCGCTGCGCAACCGGAGAACCGTCCGGGCCAGTTCCAAATATCGCGGATCCTGCGTATCGCGATACAAGTCGGCCAGCCCCATCAAATGCGACGGGCAGACTGAACTACGCGCATTCTCCGGCGCGTTGGAAAAGGTCGTGATGAGAAAATCCGCCGCCTTGAGCGCTACAGCCAGGAGGTTCGTCTTGCCGGTCACCCGATGATACACCACCGCCGTCGTCATCAGGTGGCCGAGGTTATACATCTCGAAATTATTGCGATCGCCGAACGGCACGGCATTCGTGTCGCCATTCAGCACCCGGATCTGGACCGGCGTGTGCAGATAACCATCCGCCCGTTGCGCGCGGGCGATGATGGAAATAATTTCATCCAGCCGCGCTTCCAATGCCGGATTTTTCACGACCGCCAACGAAGCC